>ENA-OPDF01000702-OPDF01000702.1-human-gut-metagenome-genome-assembly--contig:-NODE-702-length-22856-cov-2.531599_pt1 | contig 22856 bp, 18 predicted proteins | sample MGYA00241575_ERZ501501 | MGnify/ENA primary metagenome ERZ501501 (study PRJEB25962, sample SAMEA1972229) | human gut metagenome | biome: human gut; feature: human-associated habitat; material: faeces... | reverse complement strand
AATAACCGCATTAAAACACACCTGGACACGCAACTGGTTTGAACTTTGTAATGGTCCTGTTTTGCCTCTTACTACGTCTTTATTCCATCACAGCGATAAATCCATGAGGCAAGCAAAAATTCAAGATTTTCCAAAAGGCACACTAAAATTCCACTTTTTCCAAATTTCGCTCTTTTCAGTTCGATTTTTGGAAAATGTGGAACGGAAGTTTGCCTCAAAAGGACACAGGTGATTTTCCTTTTTCTTCGGTGAACGGACGCCCCAAATTTACAACAAGGAGCGTCAAAAATGCGAAAACAAGTTCAAAAAGAACGCTGTACCAAAATCATGCTCACCAAATGTAAGGCCGTCTGCTGTCTGTATGACAAAGTGCAGCTTGCCGCCGCGAAAATGCTGGATGCAGAACCGGCAATTTTTCAAATTGAATGTAATGTTCCCATCCTCTGCAATGATATTCCTGCTAATGACCTGAATCTACCCTGCGAAACCTACACCACAGATTTTGTTCTGCACTATGACGATGGGCACACGGCAGTCCGTGAGGCTGTCTTTCGGTCTTATTTAAGCCGTCCCTCGGTTGCTGAAAAACTGGAACTGTCCCGCCGATACTGGCAGCAGCAAGGCATCTCCGATTGGGGTATCATCATCGACAAGGAGGATACCAGCCATGAGGAATCTTGACATCCTTGCCGCTGAAAGCGGCGAACACGTCCGCGTTTTGCTTTGCAGAGAAGAGCAGAGCTATGTTGTCAGCTGCCAACACTTTCGGATGCCGTACCCCGTTGCATCGGATTTGCTTGCAGAATTACAGCCCGTCCCTGCCGAAACATACTCTGTTTTTGTTCTGGACGAGGACATCACCAACCGCCAGCGCGATGGGCGCAATCGCAAGCTCGACCTGATTGCGCCACTGTTGGAGGATGCCTGTATCTATGATAAATCCCATCGCAACGAGGTTGTCCGCCAGATTGCTGCCGAGCATGGCATTGCCCGCCGCACGGTACTCCAATACCTTTGGCGCTATTGGGTATACCAAAGTAAAAATGCACTTTTACCCGCAGAACGTCCCGCGCCAGAACAACATGAGCTTACTGCCGATGAAAAGGCCATCCGCTGGGCACTGAACAAGTATTACTACACCCCACAGCGGCAGAGCTTGCAGACTGCCTACAAGATGATGCTACGGGCGAAATACTGCGACACACACGGCACATTGAAGCCGGAATATCCCACGTTCTGGCAGTTCCGCTATTTCTTTCGCAAGAACCGTGACCCCATCAGTGAGACCATCAGCAGACAGGGGCTTAAAGCCTACCAGCGCAATCACCGTCCGTTTACCGGCTCGGTCTGCGATTACGCGCATACTATTGGTGTGTACATGACTGATGCCACCATTGCCGACATCTACATTGTCAGCCGCCTTTCCCGCAAACCCATTGGTCGACCTGTCATTTACACAATGGTCGATGCCTATAGCCGCCTGATTACTGGCGTATATGTCGGTCTGGAGGGCGGACAATATGCACTGCGCCTGCTGCTCCAGAACACTTTTACGGATAAGGTCAGTTTTTGCCATCAGCACGGGATAGACATTGACCCGCAAGACTGGCCGAGCCATCATCTGCCCACCAAAATTATGACAGACCGAGGCAGTGAATTCATCAGCGGCCCACTGGAAAACCTGTGCGAGAGTTACCATATTGAAATTGAAAATCTTCCCGCTTATCGGCCAGATTTAAAAGGTGTAGTTGAAAAACTGTTTGATTTGGTTCAGAGTGCCTACAAGCCGCTACTTAAAGGCAAGGGTGTCATCGAATCCGATACGCAGGAACGCGGTGCACCGGACTATCGCAGGCAAGGCACACTGGATTTGGAACAATTTACTGCCGTTGTTCTGCGCTGCGTCCTATTCTACAACGCGAAATCTGTACAGACAGGTTTTACCCGCACTCCCGCCATGATAGAATCCAACACGCCGCCACTGGCTGCAAGTATCTGGTCGTTCTGCGATACACAGGATGATTGCCCTGTGCATGAGGCCACAGACAAAAAGCTACTCTATACGCTGTTGCCCCGTGCCGAGGGGAAAATCACGCAGCGCGGTCTGGAAATTTTCGGCCTGCGTTTTTCAAACTGCACTTTTAAAAAGCGTTTTGTCGCTGCCGGTCTCGGTGGACGGGAAACTGTACAGGTTGCCTATGCGCCGGAATGTATGGATACCGTGTGGTTGTATGAAAACGGCACTTACTCGGCTTTTGACTTGGTGCAAAAATCCTATCTGGGCAAATCACTGGCGGAAATTGCAGACGCACAACAGCAGGAAAAAGTAGAACGTACCGACTGGAAAAAGCAGGAATTGCAGGCACAACTCGACCTCATGAGCGATATACAAGCCATTGCAGACCGCTCCGAACGTACAACGCCAGACCGCAGTAATATCAGCAAGCAGATACAGCGAAACCGCAGTACAGCCCGCAAACAAGAAAGCGTATCGCTGATGGATTTACTGACAGAGCAACAGGAGGACGATTTCGATGCACGCTGATTATATTGCAAATCCGCTCTACGACAATAATCCTTTTATTGAAGCCTTGCCTCCGATGCTGTCCGGCAAAGACTTGATTCATGCTTTGGCAGTCATCCCACCCTATAACGATAGTGACCGTGACCGCAGCACCGGGGAACGTTTGCAGCTGTTGTCCTCGCTATATGAGTTTTACCAGCCCCTATCCATGACGATTGACTTATACTGTGAAATCTACACTGCTATGCAGCATTGCTATGGGCAGTATTCAATCCACAGCGAAGCTGCCGCCATGCAGAACGGTTACTCGCTGATGCACGGCAATGCTCTTGCCGCATCCATCGGCGGCGGCAATTCTTTCTCTGTAGTCGGCGTGTCGGGTCTTGGCAAGTCAACCGCCTTGCAACGTGTATTATCGTTATATCCGCAGGTCATTGAGCACACTGAGTATCATGGGCAAAAGTTCTACTGCCACCAAATCCCGTACTTGGTTGTGCAGACCCCGCACGATGCGTCCATTAAAGCACTGATACTGGATATTTACCTGCAAATCGACAGTTTGATTGGAACTACCTATCAAAAAGATGCCCTATCGCGCAGGTTGAGCATTGATGTCCTTGTCAGTCAGCTTAATCAAATCGTAAATCGTGCGGGTCAATCATATTGGGCTACTGGTGATAGACGAGCTGCAGAACATTGCCTACCGCAAAAGCGATGGCGGTATACGTTTCTTAAATTTTCTCGTCCACCTTATCAACGGGGCAGGGGTAAGCGTCTGCATGGTCGGAACACCGCGCGTATTGCAGGTATTGCAGCAGGAGTTTCGCTCTGCACGGCGTACCACCGGGCTTGTCTATGACCGGCTGCCCAACGATAAGGAATTTTCGTTACTCCTGCACGGGCTATGGCATTACCAATACACACAGTATGCCACCGACCTGACACCCGAGCTTGCAAACTGGCTGTATCGCAAGACACAGGGCATCCCGGATATACTCTCCAAATTGCTGTATAATGCCCAAAAGCAAGCCATCCTTGACGGACGCGAAAAGCTGGACTTAGAGGTTTTTGAAAGTGCATTTATAAAAAATCTGGAGATGGTGTCAGAATACATAAGCGAGCTTTCCGCCAAGCCCCTTGTTAAGCGGCAGGCAAAGACCACGCCGGAGGTATCTGTAGGTTCTGTAGCCCCCACCAAGATTGTTGGAAACGATATACGGGTGCTGCTCAAAAAAGCGAAAAAGTGCGGCGAATCACCTGTATCTGCTTATGCTGAGTATATCAAGGGCGAGGTAGCAATATGATTAGCTTCTTTCCCTCGCCGTACCCTGATGAACTATGGTACAGCGTCATTTGCCGCTACCATGTTCACAGTGGCAACTACTGTGCTAAGCACACCCTGCGGCAGCTATATGGGGACAATTTCTGTGCTCCCAGTCTAATGCTCTGCGGGCCTATAAATACGCTGTTGGCACAGCTTCCGCAAGGGTTCTTGTCTGCAAAGGATGTTGTAATGCAGCACACATTTTATCCCTATTACGCGCGGTTTTTCCCTACGCAGCGTAAGCGTTCCACCTATGCCTATGTTGTCAATGGCAATCCTTTAACCGTACATCGGATGGGCATTTCACAAGCCAACGGAAATCATTGCTCCGTAATGCGCTATTGCCCCGTCTGCTATCAAGAGGACTTGCAGTTGCATGGTGAGCCTTATTGGCATCGCAGCCACCAACTGCCGGATATGCAAATTTGCACCAAGCATCGCTGCTGGCTAGTCGATACCGATGTCGCATACAATAGCACACGACAGCAAGAACTATTTCCCGCATCATTCACTATGCAGCTAAAAAAGCAGTCAGCAGAACCCGTACCGGGCTGTCTGCTGGCGTTAGATTCATTATTGCATGATACTTTAGATTCAAGTTTTGATTATCGTGACGGCTCTGTTTACCACGCCGTCCTTGACTGCGCATTACGTTCCCGTGGCTGGCGCTCCCTGACCGGGGGACGTACATACGCCACCAAAATCGAAAATGCACTTTTAAACCTATATGGCAGTTATGTTCCTGCGACTGACATATCCGCAAAGCAGCTGCACGCCACACTATGCAACAAGTCCGTTGCGCCGCGATATGTTCTGCAACTTGCCGTTCTGCTGAGACTGACTCTCTATGACCTGCTGCACGCACCCGATGCCGTGCTAGACTATAAGGCCGAGATGAAAGAAATGTATCAATCAGGAGCCAGCATGTACCACATAGCGCAGCTGTACGGCACGGACGCAAAGACTGTGGCAAGATGGGTGAAACAGTAAGGGCAATGATTCTGTCGGCCATAGTTTATAATGGCAGCTGCATATCTATGCTGCTGCTTTTTCCTTATCTGCCTCCTTTCTTTTACTATTTTTACGTGCTTTTCTCTTCTCATCGTATTCCCTTTGAATCAAGATGAATTTATCCATCAGTACCTTTTCTTTACTACGATTTCCCTTGATTACCATTGATGGGTTAATCAGCCAAACGCCATCAAGTTGCATTGCCACAAACCCCTTATCCGCAAGGGAGTCCATCGCTCTCTGTACGGTGGCTTTCGAGCTATTGATATTTACTGCAATCTTTTTCATTGTTCCAACGTACATATTGTTACCGCTCTGCATTGCACATACCAGAAAATCCAGCACCAGTGATTCCTTTCCGCCCAGTCCGGAAACAACTCTAAAAAATGAATCATACACTTTAAAAAAATTCATTTTTACATTGCTTATGCTTTCTGGTGTCGAATATTCTCGCGGCAAAAATAACGGGTCATTGCCATCGCCATCCGTTATAAGTAAATCACTTAACGGGCGGTTAAGCAGAGTGTCATATTCCGACATTAGCCGTGCTTGCACATAAATGTCGCCTTTAACAAGCAGCCTTGGATTTATCATCCAAACTCTTTCATCCTCAGTCTTTGCCAGCATATCACTTTCCTGCATCTTTTTCACTGCATTACGTACTGTTACGACATCGCAATTCAATTTTCTTGCTATCGTTTTGTACGCCCCAACGAATTTATTTTTCGTCGGCTGTGTTTCCTGCAAGATGTATGCCAACACCTTGCTTTCCGCAGCAGAAAAGTTTGAAAGAAGTTCAAAGAACTTAGCATCGGCTTTCCAAAAGTGCTTTGTCCCGTATCCAGTGTTGTGACACTCGTGCTGGATTTTCTCAGCCACGCCAGTTTTAGCGTTTTTCAGAACAATCGTTTCAACATTTTGTTTCTTCATTACATTACTCCTTTGATACTTAAGGGGTGATTCCATGATACTTTTTGTTTCATTTCCATATATTTCCATGCAGAATATACGGCTATATATCGCTATATTTTTCAAGTCTTTCGTTCACAAATGCCAAGTCTCTCTTCTTATCTATTCAATGTTAATTCATTTCATGAAATATCATTGATAAAATAAGAAATGTCGCGGGAAACATACAGCCAACCCGCAGAATCTCTGCTGTCAGTTTGTTGCCTCTTATTTGCTCCTATATAAGTTCGCGCCTTGCGGGGGAAGATAGGAATAAATAAGAATCACCAGCAGAACTCTTATTGTCTCCTATGATTCCGCGCTCCGCGAGACAAATAGGAAACTATAAGTAATCTGCCGAAGTAGTAGTTACCGCTTTGTCTTGCCGTTCTGGCTTGCTGAATATGCTTACCTTACCACCAAAAGTTTGCGGCTTTCCCGTAACCATTCTACAGAGGGCAGGGCCTTCCTTTGGCCGAAGTGAAGCACTGCTTGCGGGAGAAGTTCAGACCGTCCCGTAAAGTTGCGGCAGTGGGTAAGTTCCTTTCGTTCTGGAGACTGAACGCCAAACTGCCGTAAGCGTTCTTCTCGGCAACGGAAGTTAGCGCCTTCCGGCAAGTTGAGCCTTGACATGTTGCAACCATTTTGCGATTGTCAGCCATCTTAGGGTTGCCGATGCTGCTTGTTATTTTGTTTTCAAGGTACAAAAAAAGGAGCCAGTACAAACGCTGCTTACACTATCCCCGTAGAGATAATGTCGCAATTTTCGTACTGGCTCCTTAGAGCTTTACCATTCAGTATGATTATTCAGTTTTAGATTAACGGACACCCAACAAGTCTTTATACACTTATCGAGTTTACATTTATATTATACCACAATTTTGCACAGAACGCAAGTGCGTTAAAAGAATTACACAAGCCCGAAGTATTTGTCAAAGAACGCTTGCAATTTTGCAATAATGCCATCCTTTTTGGCCGCTCGGTTGCCGCCGCCAAAGCGCGAGACCGGCGGCAGGATGCGGTCAACATCTGTGCCGGTAGTCTTTAATATGCCATCTCGGAAAGAGTTATCCACAAACTTGCGCGTTTCATCCGGCTTGAGCTTTTCCTCCGCGATAAGTGTATCAAGGTCGGTTTTCTTTTGCTCGGTGACGAACTTTATCCAGTCGTCATCTACCTTGGTGGCCGTATTGACGGTTGCGATAAAGTTTTCAATCAGGTCTTTCTTGCTGCGCAGCTGCATACTGGAGTCCACGGCCTTGCGGATGTCAACAAGGATTTCTTTATCCTCGCAGTTGCTATCGTGATACTTGGCAACCAGCATAAGGATATAGTCAATATTGATTTCCACCTGACGGATAAGCTCCATCTCAAAAACTATATCGTCATTGATGACTTCCTTATCCGGCTTTGGTGACCGCAGCTGTTGGTACAGGTCAATATAGTTGCTCTGGTAGTCCTGCATATCGCGCGGGGAGAGCAGTTCATTGCCCGCAAAGTCGTCAAACGAGGTAAGGATATTTCGCAGCCGCAGGATTGCGCCAAACAGCGCAATAAAGTCCTTTTGGTTTTGTTCTCCAACAATGGGCTGACCCAGCGGGAACTTTGCTTGCAGCTTGGCAATCAGGTCTTCGTAGCCGTCGTGGTGTTTGCCGTCCTCGTCATAGCCATCGTAATAGGCTTTATAGTTTTTCAGCAGAACGATACTGCCCGCATTGCGGTCACCAAACAGGGCAATGGCTTTGTTGGTTTCTTCCTCCAGATTGCGGAAACAGACAATATTGCCGTATGTCTTTACGGAGTTCAGGATGCGGTTCGTGCGCGAGAACGCTTGTATCAAGCCGTGCATGACGAGGTTTTTATCCACCCAGAGCGTATTTAGCGTGGTAGCGTCAAAGCCCGTCAGGAACATATTTACGACAATCAGGATGTCAACCTCGCGGTTTTTCATGCGCAGGGAAAGGTCTTTATAATAGTTCTGGAATCTGTCGGCAGAGGTATCGTAATGCGTTTTGAAAAGTGCATTATAATCCTTGATTGCAGACTCCAAAAAGTCGCGCGAGCTTGCATCAAGCTGGCTGGTATCATCGGAATTTTCCTCGCCCAGCATGCCGTTTGCATCTTCCACGTCCTCGTTGGGGGCGTAGCTGAAAATCGTTGCCACGCGCAGGCGCTTTGCTTCGGGCAAGTCCTGCATCTGGCGCTTAAATTCCAGATAATACGCCTTTGCCATTGCAATCGAGCTGACCGCAAAGATGGAGTTAAAGCCCGACAGACGTACACTGTCCTTGACTTCTGCGACCTGCCCGCGTGTTTTATCGGTTGCCACTGCCTCAATATTGCGCAGCGCACGGAAAGAATACGTTTTACCGTTGCGTTTTGTTTTCTGGTCAAAATGCTCTAAGATGTATTTGACGATTTCTTTTACGCGGCGCGGGTCGGCAAGTGCTTTTTCGGTGTCGATGGCCTTGACCTGCTTATCGCCGATGCCTGCTTTGCGGTTGACCGTATCCACATAGTCGATACGGAACGGCAGAACGTTGTTATCGTTGATAGCGTCAACAATCGTATAGGTATGCAGCGGCAAGACTTTCTTGCCGTTGGCATCAGGCTCACCGCCAAACGCCTGCGGAGTGGTTTTCAGCGTAGGTTTGCCGCGCGTACTGGCGTTGGCCGCAAAAATCGGCGTGCCTGTAAAGCCAAACAGGTGGTAGTTCTTAAAATATTTTGTGATGTCCTCGTGCATATCGCCAAACTGGCTGCGATGGCACTCATCAAAAATCAAGACAACATGCTTTTGGAAAATCTCATGTCCCTTATTGCGGGCAACAAACAACGCCAGCTTTTGAATCGTTGTAATGATGATTTTATAAGTATGTGGGTTGCCTTTGGCATCCCGGTCTTCCAGCTGGCGTTGCAGCACCTGCGTGGAGGTGTTGCCGTTGGCCGCGCCTTTTTCAAAGCGGTCATATTCTTTCATGGTCTGGTAGTCCAAATCCTTGCGGTCTACCACGAACAAAACCTTATCAATATAGGGGAGGTTGGACGCCAGCTGCGCCGTTTTGAAGGAAGTCAGCGTTTTGCCGCTGCCTGTTGTGTGCCAAATGTACCCGCCTGCCGCCAGTGTTCCCGTCTGCTTATAGTTGGTCGAAACCTCAATGCGGGACAAAATACGCTCGGTTGCCGCAATCTGGTATGGACGCATCACCAGCAGCAGGTCTTCGGACGTAAAGACGCAATACTTCGTCAGGATGTTCAGCAGCGTATGGCGGGCAAAAAATGTGCGGGTAAAGTCCACCAAGTCAGGAATGACGCGGTTTTTCCCATCCGCCCAAAAGGACGTAAATTCAAAGCTGTTGCTTGTCTTTTTGCTGCTCTTTCGGGTCGTTCCGGCGCTTTCTTTAATGTGGCTGTCGCGGGTCGTATTGGAGTAGTATTTCGTGTTCGTGCCGTTGGAGATAACGAAAATCTGTACATACTCATACAGACCGCTACCAGCCCAAAAGCTGTCCCGCTGGTAACGGTTGATTTGGTTGAACGCCTCTTTGATGGGCACACCGCGCCGCTTTAGCTCCACATGAACCAGCGGCAGACCGTTTACCAGAATCGTGACATCATAGCGGTTATCATAGTTGCCGCCGTTCTCCGCATACTGGTTAATGACCTGCAAGCGGTTGTTGTGGATGTTCTTTTTATCCAGCAATGTGATATTGACCGTAGAGCCGTCCTCGCGGGTCAGGTTCTGAATGTTGTCCTCTTGGATGCGGCGGGTCTTTTCTTTAATGCCATCGTTCGCGTTGGCGATTTTATCCTTAAAGAAGTTATCCCATTCCTTATCCGTAAAGGTATAATTGTTCAGAATCTCCAGCTGGCGGCGCAGGTTTGCCACAAGGTCAGCGTTCTCATGGATAGGGAGGTAGGCATAGCCTTGCTCCTCCAGCATTCTGATAAACGCCTGCTCCAGCGCGGCCTCGCTTTGGTAAGCGTCAGAACGTTTGCTTTGCGGTTCGTATTCTGTTACAACGGTACTTTCGTTGCTGGCAGCAACTACATTGTAAGTGCTCATGCTTTATCTTCCTCAATTTGGCTTTTGGCATTGTCTTGCTCTGCAAAGAACAAAATGCCATCGACAAGTAACAATGCCTTTAAGAAATCCATTCTTGTATATGTCCGATGCGTTCTTCCATGCTGTAGCCAATTTCTGTTCAATAGGTCTTCCTCTTTTTCTGTAAATGGTTTCCCATTAAACATCGTTCCGGTTACTGCGTTCAGCCCCGTATAAACACACCAAAACTTTCTGTCTAATCCCGTTAGTTCCTCATTATTTGAAATACGTTCTTCAATTTTCTTTATTCGTTTTTCATAGTTAACGCATCCCTGCATATCCGATGCGTCCGCAAGTATGCCATCCGCCAAGGAAAAAAGCCCTGTACACGCAAGTTGATAATGCTCTTGCTGAAACGCTGCAATGATTTCTTCGTAGAATCTTTGATACATTTCCATTCCATCATGCTGCTTAAGTGTTTCAATTAGCGGAGAAATATGTCCGCCTTCATAGTAGTACCTATCAACCGCCTGTACAATATCAGGTTCCTCACAAAATTTATGCGCCAATTCTAACGTGAAATCATCTGTAAATACAATTTGCGCATTTGCCATTTTATCTACCGCTTCTGCCCAAAGCGCAAATTTTCCGAATATTTTTCCAATTTCAATCAAGCTCGGAAGAACTTGGGCAACTGTTTCTCTAAGACTTGAAACAGCGTCAGCGAAAGCCTTGAGTCCTGTATAAAGTCCATCTATGTTTATGCCATCATCATTCACAATTATCCAGCTCCTTAAAAGCTAACAGTTTGTCCCGATAGTATTCGTATTGCTTTTGCCGTGCTTCGATTTCGGCAGGCAGACCCTTGGTGAGGTCGTTGCAGAGGGTGTCAAAGCGGTCAAGGATGGCTACAATATCGGATTGCTTTTCTAATGATGGGATTGGTAATTCAAGTTCTCGTACAATATCTGCATTTAGATTTTGTACTGCTCCTCCAAAAGAGGCTTTTTTCTTCATCTCTTGCTGAATTTCATTCGAGTTTAGCAGATGATACAGGTAATCCGGCAAGAGCCAGTTTTCATAATCGCTTATTGCTAACCAACCGTCATGAATACAGCCGTCTATTTTCAATATATACGGTCTGCCAAAACTCATCGAATTGGAGAGTATAAAGTCACCTTTTTTGACGTATCTGGATTTTTCAGCGCCCCCTTTTGTTATCTTCTCTGCTGTACTTACGATATATTTTGTGTTTGGCTTAACATCGCCAATTTTTATCCAACAAACGCCATCCTTATCCGTAGTGATATAGCTTCGTATCGGTCTTGGCGATGCACCTCTAACGATAGTTGCAATCTCTCCGAAAGGCAAGGCAACATAGCCAAACACATACTGCAAAAGCTTAATTAGGCTCTGTCTGTCTGTCTGTCTGTCTGTCTGTCTGTCTGTCTGTCTGTCAAGATTATGTCGTCAGCCGCAGCAAACGTCAAGAGCATATCCCGGTAATATTCATACTGTTTTTTACGGGCTTCAATTTCAGCTGGCAGACCAATGTTCAAGTCAGAACAGATGGCATCGAAGTTATCCAAAACATTCACGATTTTATTTTGCACTTCTATCGGGGGAATAGGTACTTGCAGACTTCTTACAAAAGATAATGTTGCCATCGCAAGTTTTGAACTCTGTGTGAGCTTTAGAAACTGTGGATACAGTGTGGTACACGCATAATATACATACGAAGGATTCAAATTTTCTACATCTTTAGGATAGATTCCTGCAATATTTTGATTTATCGCCGCCTCAAAAGGCAAATACGCAACTTTACCAATCGTCGCTCCTACAAGTGCAATTAGTGTTGTATCTGGTTTCATTAACTTAGCAGACGATTCATTTAGCCCTTTTTCCGTAATATAGTCAGTAATCTCATTCACGCACTTCTGACTCTTGCAAACTGTTGAACCCAGCCATTTGATTGTGCCGTTTTTCCAGTAATCGGAGTCTTTCTTTGATGGTGTTCCGCCAGAAACGACCTTGCAGACGTCCCCAAGCGTTCTCCACTTTGTTTCAAATGTCCCCCCCCTGTGGACACCGAAAGTCAAAAGCGTATCGCGGTAATATTCATACTGCTTTTTGCGTGCTGTAAGCTCTGCTGTAAGCTCCGCTGTAAGCTCCGCTGTAAGCTCCGCGAAATTGTCAAGTATCCTGACAATTTCGCGTTGGACTGGCAGCGGTGGAACGGGCATCGTAACTTCTTCCAACTTCTGCGGGGTCAGGTCTATAACCTTTGTTCCTTTCGCTATGCGCTTCTTCTGGGTAAAGAAGTCATTTGTCTGGAACCAATATGCAACATATTTCGGGTCTTGATTGTGCCTGAAAATAGCTGCATGAGCGCCCGTCACAATCTGCTCATCACCAAGCCAGACAACGCACTTGCCTACATCTTCTACATTTTCGCTCGTAACTGCAATAACCAAATCGCCCTTATTTACTTTTTGCAGCTTTTCAGCCAGTTCAGGGGATACAAATGATTTCGTTTTGTAGGCACAAGTTCCATAATAAGTATAAATCTGCCCATAGTGGATACAACCCACGCCAGATTCCGTAAAATCCTTTTTCTGCAAGCCATTTCCACGAACAATAACGCCAATATCGCCCAAGCGTTTTCTTTCAACGCCCTGCGGACAAAGTTCTTGAATTAAATTATCCAATTTATTCATCGTGTTCACCATCGTCAATATTCCAACGCTTTTTAAACTCTTCATATCGTTTATCGCGCGTTGCTTTATCATAATGTTTCATAATGGGATAAACCATCCATTCTGCGCCGGGAATTTGCAGCTTTTTCCAATAAAGGACATACCCTCTTAAAAGTTCTATTATCAAAAATGCACTTTCAGTTGTTGCGTAAGGTATATTTGCCTTTTCATAGCAATATGCCTGATGCGCTGCGGCAAAAAGGTGCATTTCAAAATACTGTACCGGAGTTTCATCACGAGACATGGAAATTTCTATTTGATTTTCGCCTTTTGCGCTTGTTTCGCACTTGGCTTCAAGTATAGATTTTTCATAAGGTAATTCAAACGGCTCTAATCTAAAATCATCACCGCAGTATTTGTATACTGCTTCGTTTTGCCTTTTTAATTGTTCTCGTATTTTCTTTGTCCGTACAATAACAACTCTTTCCTTTGTGGGGGCAAATGTCTCCACAAAATAGAGTATAACAAACGATACTTTCTCTGTATCTATGTTTTTCTCTATCAACTTAATGACATCATCAAAAATTGGTGTATGCTGTCCTGCTTCTTTCCTAACTTTTCCATTATGCCATAAATATAAACGGTCAAAGTCTGCATGAATCTCAATCAGAAACCCAAGTTCTGCATCATTTTTACCTCTAATGCTATTCAAATTTTCCCAATAAGCATCAATATGCGATACATGCTTTTTCAGCCCATACTCAAACGACGCAATAAAATTGCTATATGTCGCTTTTTGTTCTGCCTCTACTCTGCCTTTTATCAGTTGTGCCAAACCATTTAACGTTTCTTGCGGTATATGCTGTGATTCTAAAACCTTTTCGCGGTGTTCGTTGTAAAAAGTACTAATATTTTTCTGCTGAACTATTGCCGTTGATGCTATGTCATTTGTTTTCTTTTGCGTGACGTGCATATCAACACGAAAATGTTCAATGCCAATCAGCGTGCTTTTTTCATTTTCTGTTGGCGGGCACAGCACAACAAAATCAGGCCGCACTCTGTCCACTTCTTTAAATCCATCTTGTACCCCGGCATATAGTCTCTTTGCGAATCTTTTTGTCCATCCGCACTGCTTTAATGCCAGTTCAATCGCTCTATTTAGGCAGTTTTCTTCTACTTTTCTGTCTCCCACCGTGTCCACCACCTTTCTATCACTTTACGATTTAATTTGTCTCAATCTCCGCAATAATCTTATCAATCTCGTCACGCAGCACCTGTTCCCGCGCCACAATGCGCTTGATTTCTGCGTTCAGCTCGGTAATGTTGATAACCTCGCGGGTGTCCTCCTGCTCCACATAGGTGGATACCGACAGGTTATAATCCTGCGCTGCAATCTCGTCATTGGGCACAAGGCGGCAGAAATAGTCCTTATCCTCGCGGTCAACGAACGAGGCCACGATTTTTGCAATGTTGTCCTCGGTCAGCTTGTTGTTGTTCGTGACCTTGACAAATTCTTTCGAGGCATCAACAAACAGCGTCTTGTTCTCGGCCTTGCTCTTTTTCAGCACCATAATACAGGTTGCAATGCTGGTGCCAAAGAACATGTTGCCGGGCAGCTGGATAATGCAGTCGATAAAGTTGTTATCAATCAGATACTGGCGAATCTTCTTTTCCGCGCCGCCGCGATACATAATACCGGGGAAGCAGACGATAGCCGCCGTGCCGTTGGTCGCCAGCCATGCCAGCGAGTGCATGATAAAGGCCAAGTCCGCTTTGGACTTCGGGGCCAGCACACCGGCAGGGGAGAAACGCGGGTCGTTAATCAAGACCGGGTTATCATCGCCCTCCCATTTGATAGAATACGGCGGGTTGCTGACAATGACCTCAAAGGGTTCCTCGTCCCAATGCTGGGGCGAAATCAACGTATCCTCGTGGGCGATATTGAATTTATCAAAATCAATATCGTGCAGGAACATATTGATACGGCACAGGTTGTAGGTCGTCAGGTTGATTTCCTGACCGAAGAAGCCCTGCCGGACATTCTCTTTGCCCAGAATCTTAGCCGCCTTCAGCAGCAGGGAGCCGGAGCCGCAGGCAGGGTCATAGACCTTGTTGACTTCGGTTTTGCCCACAACGGCAAGGCGGGTCAGCAGTTCCGAGACCTCCTGCGGGGTAAAGAACTCGCCGCCGCTCTTGCCAGCGTTGGAGGCGTACATACTCATCAGGTACTCATACGCATCGCCAAACGCATCAATCGTGTTTTCCTTGTATTCACCGAGTTTCATCGCGCCGATGCCGTCCAGCAGCTTAACAAGCATTGCGTTGCGCTTTGCCACCGTAGCGCCAAGCTTGTTGCTGTTGACATCAATATCATCGAACAGACCGGCAAAGTCGTCCTCGCTCTCGGTGCCTTTTGCCGAATCCTCGATATGACGGAAGACGGCCTCCATCGTCATGTTGAGGTTATCGTCCTGCGGTGCACGGGCACGGACATTTACGAACAATTCTGACGGCAGGATAAAGAAGCCTTTGGTCTGCACCAAGTCATCCCGTGCCTGCTCGGCCTCCTCGTCAGACAGCTTGGCATAGTCAAAATCCGCGTTTCCTGCCGCGATTTCGTCCGCGTTGATGTAGTTCGTCAGGTTCTCGGAAATATAGCGGTAGAACATAATGCCCAGAACGTAGGATTTGAAATCCCAGCCATCCACGCTCCCGCGCAGGTCGTCCGCAATCGCCCATATTGCGCGGTGAAGTTCTTCGCGTTCCTGCTCTTTTTTGTTATCCGGCATTGTGATTCCTCCAAATTTCAAGTACACTTTTTAACCCTATGTATATTGTAGCAAATGCTCCATCCCATAAGTCGGACTTGCAGCCAAAGATACATATTTTTATCTATTATAACGAAAAAGCGGGCATTTGTCACCCGCTTTTTGCCGTATTTCGTAAATTATTGTAGATGTCACGCACTATTTGAAGTAGAAATTTTTCCGCAGCCGGATTGCTCCGTCATCGCAAATTACAAATAGGTCTTGTTCCAAATGTGCAAGGTCAGCCGGCTTGATGATGGGCTGTGGTTTCTGGTTGGGGTCGGTTGCCAATAGGGAATGTTTTTCACCAATCATTTTGGAGAAATATTCCTGTGTTTCGGCATCTTTGCAGCCGAGCAGAACAGTAAACTTAAAGTTACTCAGCATAGCTTTCCGTTCATCTTTACCGTAAATCATATCGAGGTCGGCTAACGACTGGGTCAGGACAAGGATTCTAATTCTGCGTTTCCGCAGCTTGCGCAGACTTTCAACAATTTGCAGCTTGCCAAATGAAGCAAACTCGTCAAGACAAAACAAAATCGTTTGCTTGTTTTCCATCGGTCTGGATGAAAAATATTCCATCGACTGCGCCGTGATAATACGCAGCAGGTCGCCATAGATTTTGAGCTTTTCATCTGGGATATAGATGTATACGCTACTGGTTTCCAACGTAGCCGGGCTGATGGCTTTTTCATAGCTTGGCACTTTTCTAAGTGCATTTTTAATTTTATCGTTTGTGGCAAACAGTTTCAAGGCATCGTCTGCCGCCTGTTTACAGCCCGCCGTGTTCTGCTCTGACGCGCCTGCAAAGGAACTAATGAACATATTAGCAATCGGATTCTGCTGCTTTGCAATATCGTTCAGCAAACTGCGCCAATCGTGACCGAGAAAAAACTCGCAGATTTCCACAAAGCCCCAATCCATGCCGTAGTAGCAAATAAGCGCTGCCGTTATCATTTTTCGGCCATTCTTTGTAAAAAATATGCCTGCCTCGCTGTCGTTGGCTTTGTCTGGTAACAGTAGATAAGCAAGCTGTTCCAAACGCTCCTGCCGTTCTGTCTCATCCGTTACCGCATTGATTGAAGCAAACACATCATACGGAATGCAGTTTTCTGATGTCGGGTCAAATACAATTTTGTTGGGCGTGTTGACGTTAGCTGAAATATCGCCGGAAATATCCACCACCAGCGCCGTACCCTGCCAGCTTCGCAGTGTTGGAATCAGCAAAGCACTTGTTTTGCCCGTACCCGATGGCCCCAGTACAAGAATATGCCCCTCGTCCTGTTCGGGGGAGTAGGCCAACAGACCAAACTTCTTACCAAACAGAATCCCTTTTGCTTGCGCCGGATGTCGATACACAAGATTCTTTTTTGCAAATGGATTTGGAAAATGATTCATCTGCCCGCGCAAATATACTATCAGTACCAGCACAAGGAGCATTACTGCTGTCGCTCCGTACAGATAGCAGTTGATAAGCATTACCGCCTGATTCATGGCTGTACCTCAAAAGTGAAGTTCCGGCCCGGACGATTCACCGAAATACAGCGCGGGGCGTTCTACTTCCTGCTGGTATTCCTGTTCGCGTTCCGCTTTGAGCTGCGCGACAGTGCGGTTTCCACCTTGCCGCTTGGTCACGCCCGTCATAACGCGGGCATCTTCTAAACCGTGGGTATCTAAATAGCGTTGCAGGTCAGGATGAAAATTGCGCAGTTCGCGGCGGTCAAGAACATCGTTCGCGCAGATTTTATAACCCTGCTCGTGCTTCGGGTCTTCGACAACAGGCACGAAACAGAAATGTAAATGCGGCTGGCCACCCTCGTCATCATGGACGATAGCCTGCACGACATTTTCCTCACCATAGCGATTTGCTAAGAAATCGTATGTTGCGCAGAAAAAGTCATCAAAACGCTCCGGGTCTAAATCCTGCGGAGCCGTCACGACCCAGCCTGCCATAACCTTTATGTCATCGCGGTTATAGCAATACAGTTCTGATTTGCGCTGCAAAAAATAGTCATACTCGGTCATGCCCCTATCGGGGGACAGAACATAGTCCTGCCCCTGCCGAGACGGGTCAATGTCAGGATTGCCGGAATGTTCGATTTCGCGGCGATTGTGCCGCAGCTGATTGCGGACTGCGCCCACTGAAAACTTCTCTACACTTGCCATTGTAATCTCACTTTCCTTTACGGGGTTCATGTCCCCTCCGCCCACGCCTTGAAATGCCCTGCACAACGAAGCAGTGCATTTAGTCGCGGACTGATGTGCCATACAAGGTATGGCAGTTTCCCCGGAAACTCCCACCGCCCTTGCGGGCTTACCTTGCCAAAGGGGCGTGACCCCTCTGGACTCCCCGCTGCCGACAAGACCTGCTTGCCGTCAGTGGGGGCTGCGGCCCCCATCGGAACGACTTTTCGCCGTTCCTGCCCCTATAAGATTGGCGGTGCCCAAGTTCTGCACTTTCGCGCAGAATTTCAGCACCGCCCTTGCTGCGACCTGTACGCCTTACTATCGCAAAGGCGTGTCAGGTCTTACTTTTTTCTACTCGGCAAACGGCACCACTGTCCCATTGCATCACGCTCGATTCCTACAAGGAACTGGATGCCGTCAAACCAGCTGAACGGCAGGCTCGGTTCACAACGAAACGCAAGCGCTGCCATTACATCGTACACAGCTTTTTCGCCCCACAGAACCTCCCACTCAGCAAAAATATCATCTACCAAGCGAGCACCGTTAATTTTGTTGATGCCGCCAGTCGAAATCTGTTTACCGAGGAACTCATAGACCTCGACAGCAGATTCCCACAAGGCATCATTCTCTGTTATGGTGCAGTTCTCTGTGTCCTCGTGCAAATGGTATCTGGCAAAAAAGCCCTGTAAACGGTCTGCATCGTACACCGGGCGTGTTCCTAACGCCCTGATGCCGCGTGTCATTGACTGCTTGATTTCCCACGCATCCAATTTATTTTCTGCGCGGCACTGCAAAATGAACGTTGCCTCTGTGCGGAACGGCTCTGTCATCGGCAGGAACTCGTTTTTGATTGCCATATTGATGATGTCTCCGATTTTCAAGCCGAAAACTTTGGTTGCGACAGTAATCAGAATGTCGCTTTCTTTATCTGAAATGAAATAGCGGTTCATCAGAACGCCCCCTTACGAGATGAAATACAATTCGTTATGCAATACGTTATGTATATAATAACATATAATATACATCACGTCAATATATACATATCGTATTTTTTTAATAAAAATAGTACGGTACACCGCTGCGGCGGGACGGGGAAGCGTGGCCCTGCCGCTCAAAAAAGTATATAAGCCCACACCCTTTAGTCAACAAACTTTCACGGCATATTCTCGCACTTTGCGGGGATGCTGCGATATTCCATGATTTGTTGACACAGGGGTGTGGGCTTTACTTTTTCTTTTCGCCGGCAGGGGCCAAACCTGCAAACCGCTTCGGCGGGGATTTAAAAGTGAACTTTTAAGACGAAAGGACAACGAAAATGAAACAGACGATTAAAACGAGCCGCGTGGCAGGACAGCTTGAGAAAATGTTCCGAGCACTTAATAGCCGCTTTTTTGACGGTGAATTGCCGGAGGTCGTTATCAGCTTGAAAAAGACCGCTGGCGCGTATGGGCACTTCACCACTGGTAAGGTTTGGAAAACAGGCGAAGAACGGCGCTACGAAATCAATATAAGTTCTGCCAGCTTAAACCAAGAGTGTGCTTTTCTGGCTGGCGTGTTAGTCCATGAGATGGTACACGAGTATTGCGCCGAACACGGTATAAAGGACACCAGCAATAACGGCGTATATCACAACAAGAATTTCAAGCACATTGCAGAAACCCACGGTCTGGAAGTCGAACACCATCCCAAATATGGTTGGACAATTACCAGCCCCGGTCTTGAACTTCTGGATTTTGTAGAGGAGCAGGGCTGGCAAGATTTCCAGATGGTCGAGAGCCTTAACCTGCTGGATGTACTCGGAACGCTCCCCAAGGGCGGCAACAGCAGTGCAGGAGCGGAAACCAGAACGAAAAAGCCAAGCAGTACCCGCAAATATATCTGCCCCAAATGTGGCAATAGTTGCCGAGCGACCAAGGTCATCAACCTGATATGCGGCGACTGTATGGAAAAGATGGTTGTTACCGAATAAGTCACAATAACAGCGATAATGGTCGAGTGAGAGTAGACCGCCATTTTTATATGTACACTTTTAATAAGGAGCACTACAATGCAATACGATTACCATTCCTGCCCATACGAACCAGATACCGGCGTTCCCCCTTGCGGGGAAATGGCCGAGTGCAAAACCTGCGCATGGTGCAGTCTTGCGGCCACATCCGAAAAGTAGAACGATGGCGGCGGTCACACAAGCGACCACCGCCATCATTTCCAGTATCAAATTTAAGCTATGCACAAGTAGTATTAAAAGTGCTTGCTATCGTATGACAAAGTAAGTATACTACCAGTATCAAAATTAACGAGTCTCAGAGGTGATACCGCTATGCAAATATATGGTTACTGCCGCATTTCCACTCCACAGCAAAATATCGAACGGCAAGTACGCAACATTTTGGCAACGTACCCAACCGCACATATCATCCGAGAAGTATATACCGGCACAACCTATCAAGGCCGCAGAGAATTGGATAAATTGCTTCACACCGTGCAAGCAGGAGACACTATCGTATTTGACAGTGTATCTCGTATGAGCCGTAATGCAGACGAGGGTTGCCAACTATACGAAGACCTGTACGCCCAAAATGTAACGCTTTGCTTTCTCAAAGAGCCACACATCAACACGGAGACTTACCGCCAGACCATCCAGCGGCAAATCAGCACCCAGCTGAAAACCGGCAATACCGCTACCGACAGTTTTGTATCCTCGGTCATTGCTGCACTGAATCAGTACACCGTTGACCTCGCCAAAGAGCAGATACGCCTTGCCTTTGCGCAAGCTCAAAAGGAAGTTGACGACCTGCACCAACGCACCAGAGAGGGAATGCTGACCGCCAAACTAAACGGCAAGCAGATAGGGCAGGAACGTGGCCGCAAATTGGTTGTCAAGAAAGCTGCCGCTTGCAAGGATGCCATCAAAAAGTACAGCAAGGATTTTGACGGCACACTCAGCGATGCAGATTGCATTAAACTCATTGGTATTGCGCGGAATACATATTACAAGTATAAGCGGGAACTGCGAGAGGCAATGCCCGTATAAGGGAAACAGCCCGTAAAATGATTTCTCATTCCACAGGCTGCTTTTTACTTATAAAAAGAAAATGAGAACGGCGTCAGTAACGGCGTCCTCACAAAAGATATAGTATCTTTTTGATTACATTGATATTATATGCTTATTATGCGAAAAAGTCAACCACATTTTTTATAAAGAGCAAGGTGGATTTTACCAAACGATTGCCCTTTTCTCCCGAAAAGTAGTCCAAATGCTCTACCATTCGGCCATCAACAAACTGCTTTAATGCTCCCATACGATTTTGCCGTACCTTTGGGCTTACAAGTAGTTGGTATTCATAAAGCATACAGACGATTTCAAATACAGGTCTACTTGAGAGCTTTTTCGTCTTTTCAACCTTTGCGACCCCCGGAATACTGGCAGCCATTCTTGAAATCACCTGCGGCGGTCTGGTTGTTTTGCTTGGCCTAAGCGAAGTAAACAGGCAATTATTATGGGCGCATGCGTTCCGCAGACTCTTTACCGGGTTGATAATGTTCCTATCCAGCGCCACTGCAAAGAACTGACGATAATTTGTACTGTAGAACTCACACAGCTTTATCAAATCGCCAAAGCTAATGATTTCCGCCAACACCCAAACAGGGCAGTCCACATTGATGATTTTTACCGAGCAAGCATTTGTCCGGCTATCCACCACATAGCATAAATTGAAGTATTTGTTTATCAAGTCACCCGTAAATATCGCATCTGCTTTTTGCTCAATCGAGCGCTTTACCTGCGGATACTTCTCCAAAAAGTCGCATACGATTTTATAGCCATCCTCCTGCGGGTTCTGCTCAATCTCTGCCAGCAGTGCCACTTTCAGTGCATGTTCAATATCAATGCACATCTTCAAGAGATGCTCCCGTAAGTAGAAGTCAATGTTTGACAGTTCTGCAAGATAGGCAAAATCCAGATTGATGTACTTTCCGACCTGCGCGCCGGTCTCATGCTTTGCATAGTTCTTTCGATAAGAGGCCGTCCGCATATAATTATTTCTCTTGGAAAGATATTCTGCTGCCTCTGTCTCTGACATAATGGAAAAGGTTATGCCCTTTTCATCCTTTAGCATCGCAACAAGTTCCTGCGATGTTTTCTTCGGCTTATACTCGTAGTTAAAAATGGCAAAACACTTCCTATCCGTTCGTTATTCTTTACATATAGCATACGTTTAAACGGGCAGTATTGTCAAGTGCTTTTAATTTAAAAGTGCATTTATAAAAGTTACAGTTTATCGTCACATATTGACTTATATTCTTTTCTATATTACTATGATACAGGGCGTTCACCGAAGACTAAAGAGACAAGTTAAGAATCCACACGCAGGCCCCTCCGCCATCCGGCTCCGGGGCCTGCTTTCTTTTTTGTTTCCAATCCTCTCTCATTCTGTCCCATGCGGGAAAACATGAGATAATGCGTTGATTTTGCTTGGTGTGGACTTGGAATGTTCTTGGAGTTGGCTTGGAGATTAGGCGGATTGCGAGTGGAACGGAGTGGAGCGAGCGCCTTTCCGCTTTCTTGATTGTCTCTGCGCCTTTCTGGATTTTTTCGTGTACCCGCGCATAACAGTTTGTATAAATTTACAGCAAATATATAACCCCCGATTTCAGGCAATCGGGGGTTATTTTTATTGCGGCCAGTCTGCGCTCTGGCTCGTGGTCTCGTCAGGGTGCATCCAGAGGACGGCATAGTGGTTTTGCGCGGCCAGGGCCTGGCCGGTCTCCTCGGGCAGACAGAACAGCCCGGTGGAAAGCGCGTCAGCCAGACCTCCGGTGTCGGCGCGGGCCAGCACGGCCACGCTGCTGACGTAGCGGGCAGGGTAGCCCGTCGTCAGATCGATCAGGTGGGCGTACCGCACGCCGTCGTACTCAAAGTAGCGCTGGTAGTCGCCGCTGATGACCAAGCTGTCGCCGTCGGCCAGCTCGACGGCCTGTATGTACGTGGGGTCATCGCCCCAGGGGTTCTCGACACCCGCGGTCCAGGGCTTGCCGCCGGGCTTTGTGCCGATGGCGCGCACGTTGCCGCCGATGTTCAGTAGAGCGCTGGTCAGCCCGCGGGCCTGTGCGGCCCGGGCGGTCTGCTCCACAGCGTAGCCCTTGCCCACCGCACCGACGTCGAGCGCCATCTCCGGGTCAGCAAAATAGACGGTTTGTGCTGCATCGTCCAGAACCAGATCTTCTATGTCGATATGCGTCAGCGCCGCCGCGATGGCGTCCGCGTCGGAGCTTAAAGGTATTACTTCTGTCGATTGTTTGGGGGATTGTCACT
>ENA-OPDF01000650-OPDF01000650.1-human-gut-metagenome-genome-assembly--contig:-NODE-650-length-23856-cov-4.418974_pt1 | contig 23856 bp, 20 predicted proteins | sample MGYA00241575_ERZ501501 | MGnify/ENA primary metagenome ERZ501501 (study PRJEB25962, sample SAMEA1972229) | human gut metagenome | biome: human gut; feature: human-associated habitat; material: faeces... | reverse complement strand
TTCCGATGGAAGGCAGTTATACCTATGAAGATCACGAAATAACAGAAAAAGCATTAAAAGATTCTCGCTTTGCCAAATGGTTTCATCAGCAGATGGGTTATGTTTTTCAAAATGCAGATACACAGCTTTTTTGTGGAAGCGTCTGGTAGTCACGAATTCGCATTGGGCTTCCGCTTTTCGCAGCTGCCTGCCGCTCGGCCTCTCAGGCACTCAGCGGCAGATGCGGTCCAGACGGGAGAGGTCTTCTTCGAGGTAGCTGGAGGCCGGGAGGGAGAAATCGAAGGTCATGCAGTCGCCCTTGTCGGGCAGGCGGGGCTGCGTCAGGGCTTCGCCGAGGCGGCGGATGGTCAGGGCGGCGGAAAATACGCGCTGGTGCTCACGTTCGAGCGCGCGGAGGATCTGCATGGCGTTTTCCAGCGCCGTTTTTGAAAGGCCCCGGATGCTCCCTTCCGTCACGTCGAAGAAATAGCCGGGATAGACATACGGCAGGATCATATTGACAGACGGGAGCATCCGCTCCTTCTGCCTGCGGCCCGCGACGCTATCGCCGCCGATAAAGGGATAGAGCAGACTCTCCGTGACCCAGTAATGGAGATTCGGAATAAAATACTCGCACTCGGCCCGTCTGCCCTGCACGCGCATCAGATCGCGGCCATAGCCGGACATGACGGCGACGACAATGCGGTCAACGGCAAGCTGCTCCTGCCGGAAGACGCGGTCGAGCTTTTCGATGCGGTAGCCCTTGTGCAGCAGATCGTCGACCAGAATAATGGGCCGGTGGAACGAGCGCAGCGTGCGGACCTGTCCCGGCAGCGGAGAATAATCCGGGTATTCCTCGATCGTGAAGCTGCGCACGTCGGGCGCGTAGCATTTTTCCACGTGGAGCGTCTTCGTGACCGTATTGGGCACGATGGCGTCCGCAAAAATTTTCCCGTAGGGCACGCACATATACGGTCCGAGCTGCCAGACGCCCTCGGGCACGTCCTGCACGCCGTTCATGCGCTCAATGCGTTGGGCAATGGCCTGATTGAGCATTTCCGTGTCGAAGCACAGAAGGAGCTTGCCAGGGAACATGGCGCTGAGCGCCATGCGCAGGCGGGGCCGGGTCTGCAAAACGGCCTCGCGCACAGCGGGTGCGTCGCGGTGCGGGGGCTTGATGCAGAGCATGGCGTCCTGCAGGAGCATGACGGGGTTGCGCATATCGACATAATAGATGCCGTCTGCGGCCTGTGTAAAGCCGAGCTGGCGCAGGGCACTCTGCAGCTCCGTCTGGTCTTCCCCACAGCGGCAGAGCGCATAGGTGTGCCCCTGCTCAAGACTTCTGGCAAGCAGCTCGTTGAGGAGCATCCGCAGCGCGTCCTCCCCCTCGGCCTGCGCCGCGTCAACGAACAGGATCTGGCCGGAGGCGTGCTGGCGCACATAGCTGCACGCGTCCAGAGAGCCGAGCGCGTCATACAGATCGTCCAGCAAAATCGTATGTCCCGCCGCCCAGCCGAGCAGACGCGCAGGTCTTGCCAGCAGAAGCGCCGCGCGGGGCGCTTTTTTGCCCCGCATACAGGCCCGGACGGCCTGCGGGAGCGTTTGCTCGTCCTGCGTGACATTTCGGAAATAGAGCGCTTCGCGCCGCAGCACGTCCTTCTGCTCCGGGGAACGGACGTACAGGCCGCATTCATAAATATACGTCTGCACGACCGGTGCGACGAGCATGGAAATATCAAGGTTCTGGTCGACCGAGGCGCGGATGCGCGTGGAGCTGACTGTCTCATAAAACGGCGGCAGCGACAGAAGCAGGAGCTTTCCCCGGATGATCGAGGCCAGGGCCGCGCGGTCGGCACTGCCGTCGCGGCAGAAGATGATGTGGTCATAGTCCGCAGCTGTGCCGGGCTCTGTGTGCTTGTACGCCGAGGCGTTGGCGATCACGTCGCTGCCCGCGACAAGATAGACGTCTCTGCCCGGAAACAGCTGCCGCAGGCGGGCAAGATCGTCCGACATGGCGATGTTGACGGGGATCTCGTCTGGGAACATTCCAGATTGACGACCCTGCTGCCCACATGACCTGGAACAGCTGGCACATGGGCGGCATTGAGCGCAAGGCCATTGCGCAGGGTTTCTCCTTCTACTCCCCCATCCGCTACTCTGAGCTGCCCCGCTACTACCGCGAGAGCAGCGACCCCGTGGATGTGGCGGTATTTCAGGTAACCCCCATGGACGAGCACGGCTACTTCAACTTCGGTCCCAGCGCTTCGCATCTGGGTGCTGTGTGCGAAAAGGCCAAGAAGATCATCGTGGAGGTCAACACCAATATGCCGCGCTGCCTTGGCGGCATGGAGAACTGCGTACACGTTTCTCAGGTAAGCGGCATCGTGGAGGGCGCAAATCCCCCTATCGGCCAGATGGCCGCTGCCGGTGCCGCTACCGAGGTGGACCTGAAGGTAGCCAACCTCATCGTGCCGCAGATTCCTAACGGTGCCTGCCTGCAGCTGGGCATCGGCGGTATGCCCAATGCCATCGGCAGCCTGATCGCACAGAGCGATTTGAAGGATCTGGGCGTGCACACCGAAATGTATGTGGATGCCTTTGTGGATATTGCCAAGGCCGGCAAGATCAACGGCAGCCGCAAGCAGCTGGACAAGGGCCGTCAGGTCTACGCCTTTGGTGCCGGCACCCAGAAGATGTACGATTACCTGAACGATAACCCGGAGTGTATGTCTGCCCCGGTGGACTATACCAACGACATCCGCAGCATTTCTGCACTGGATAACTTTATCTCCATCAACAATGCCGTGGATATCGACCTGTTTGGTCAGGTGAACGCCGAGAGCGCCGGTGTGAAGCACATTTCCGGCGCAGGCGGTCAGCTGGACTTCGTGCTGGGCGCATACCTTTCCAAGGGCGGCAAGAGCTTTATCTGCCTGTCCTCCACCTTCTTTAATAAAAAGACCGGCCAGCTGGAAAGCCGTATCCGTCCCACGCTGGAGAATGGCAGCATCGTTACCGACACCCGCGCCAACGTGCACTATCTGTGCACCGAGTATGGCTGCGTGAACCTGAAGGGCCTGACCTCTTGGGAAAAGGCCGAGGCTCTGATCAGCGTGGCACACCCGGACTTCCGCGAGGAGCTGATCCGCGAGGCTGAAAAGCTGCACATCTGGCGCAGAAGCAACAAAATTTAATAAGCGCTGTGGGTATTCCCGCTGCCCGCAGCAGGAATGGAGTTTGTCATGATGGACAAAAAGCCGCACATCAAACCGTATCTCTATGGGATGCTCGCAGGGTTTGGTGCCATTGCACTGAGCATCATCTTCTTTTTCCTTATTTACCGCTTTGACGGCTTTGGCTCGGCCATCTCTACCCTGACCGGCATCCTGATGCCCTTTATCTACGGTGCCGTCATTGCCTATCTGCTCAAGCCGGTGTGCAACAGCATCGAAGGCTTTCTGCGCCGGTTCATCCCGGAAAAGATGAACGGTCTGATCAACGCGCTGTCCGTGGCGCTTACCATCCTGTTCGGGCTTTTGCTGGTGTATGCACTGGTCATGATGATCGTGCCGCAGCTGATCACCAGCGTGACTACCCTGTACTACACCGCGCAGGCCAACATTACAAAGTTCATGAACTGGGCAAACCATCTGGAGTTTATTGAAAAGAACGAACAGATCACGGAGCTGCTCAATTCAGCCTACGCTGCCCTGAATACCAATCTGGACACATGGAACACATGGCTCAAGAACACCCTGCTGCCCTCCATGCAGAACATCGTAAGCGGCGCAGCTATTGGTGTGCTGAACGTGGTGACGGTGGCCAAGAACCTGATCATCGGCATCATCGTGGCGGTGTATATGCTGGCCAGCCGCAAGCGGTTCGTCCAGCAGGGCAAGCTGGTGCTGCACAGCATCGTCCGCCCCCGCTGGGCGCAGCTGATCACCGAGGAAGTGAAGTACGCAGACAAAATGTTCGGCGGCTTCATCAACGGCAAGATCATGGACTCTGCCATCATCGGCGTGCTGTGCTATATCGGCTGCCTGATTTTCAAGTTCCCCAGTGCGCTGCTGGTATCGGTGATCATTGGTGTGACCAACGTGATTCCCTTCTTCGGCCCCTTCATCGGTGCCATTCCCGCCACGCTGCTCATCCTCATCCAGAGCCCCATCAAGGCGCTGTGGTTCGTGCTGTTCGTGCTGGTTTTGCAGCAGCTGGACGGCAACATCATCGGACCTAAAATTCTGGGCAACACCACCGGCCTTTCCAGCTTCTGGGTACTGTTCGCCATTCTGCTGTTTGGCGGCCTGTGGGGCTTTGTGGGCATGATCGTGGGTGTGCCGCTGTTCGCCGTTATCTACGACGTCATCAAAAAGCTGGTCATTCACGGCTTGCAGCGCCATCAGGAGCTGACCCTGCTGAACAGCTATCACGACCAGTTCGGCGACCCCGCAGACGATGCAGCCGCACAGCCCGCTGCATCGCAACCTGCTGAAAACCAGTAACCCTTCCCTGCCCCGCATCAGAGCCCTTCCGATGCGGGGTATTTTTTTAGTCATGCCGTATCATAAGAACGTATATAAAGGAGAACGATTTAATGGGTATTAAAATGATGTTATTGGGTATCGCTGTTATTCTGGCTGGGATTGCCTTATCTATAAGTAATATTTTTGCTTTTGTTGGTGGAGCCGCAGGTCTTTTAATCACAATTGCCGGTATGCTTGTACGGGGCAAAAACACAACCGAGAAATAATTCATGAAGGTTTGACAAATGACTTACACAATCGCGATCATTTCTACTTTAGCGGCATGGTTCGTTGGACTATTTGCAGACGTAAACATCAATTTTGGAGACCCACAAGGGTTTTTAGCTCTCAGAGTGCTGTTTCCTGTTTTAGCTATGGGAATTTGTATTCTAAAGGCAATTAAAGAAAGCGATAAGAAATAGCCGCCAACATGCACAGCAAGACCCCCGCCTTATGTTCCGGGCAGGAACACAGGGCGGGGGTCTTGTTATTGTTTTGAATCAGGTTTCAGCTCAGTCCAGCGGCTGAGAGGGCTTCCAGTCCTTATAGTTTTCGTACCGGCTCTCGCGGATCTTGTGGTGAGACCAGATCTCATCGGCGGTGGGCTGCCAGTCGGCAGCGTAAGCCTTGCACTTCTCACACAGGTGCTCGACGCTTTCCGGGGACTGCAGGTCGGTGTTGTGGGCACCGGTCTCGTGCACCATCTTCTGCAGCAGTTCGGGGTTTTCCAGCATCGGGCAGGGACGCAGATGGTTCTTGTTGAAGGGCTGGCCGTTGTGGTAAGCCATGAACAGCGGGCTGTGCAGAATTTCCAGAATAGACTGGTCGTGGATATTGGCGTTGGAGTAGTGGATGAACACGCAGGGCTCGGCGTCACCGGCAGAGTTGATATGGAAGTAGTTGCGGCCACCGGCGATGCAGCCGCCCACGAACTCGCCATCGTTCTGGAAGTCCATGGGGTAGAACGGGATATCGCACGCAGAAGAGCGCAGATAGCGGATACGGTCGATCATATACTTGCGCTGTTCCGGGGTGGGCATCAGCTCCGGGGCGGCCTCGTTGCCAACGGGCATATAGTGGAAGTAGAAGCCGAAGTGTGCCCCCTTCTCGCACAGGAGCCGCATGAACGCATCGTTGGTGACGGCCTCGATGTTCTGGCGGGTGTAGCAGATGGAGGTGCCGAAGATAATGCCGTACTTCTTGAGCAGATCCATGGCGTGCATCACATTGGTAAGTTCTGCTTGAAATCCTCTGCAACACTCTTTATGCACTTCTATATTTGCAAGAATCTCTGCATTTAAGAAAATATCAAGATGTATCAGTTCTTGGATAGGTTGATCTGTAAGTTCCTTTTCATTAATAATTTCGTAATCAACATCCAATTCATATCGCTCAGTTATCAGATGGGAAATCCAATGGTATCGTGAAACCGGACTCATCTGCGAACGATTTTGCTTCAGTAAGAAATAATCTATTCTATCATTTGCCAAGTCAAGCAAGTCTGCCAAACGTATGAGAATCATCATGTACTTCAAGCTGACTAACTCTTCCTTCGCTGAAGATTTCATTTCATATACATCTGTTGTATTCCATCCATGACTATCTGATATTGTAGCTATTGTTTCAGCTTCAAGCTCTGATAGGAAAGACAACATATCTTCTTGCCAATGACGGATAAACATAGCACTTTCATATGCGTGAGGTTCACGCACACGGTTCTCAAAGAAGTCAAAAATATCTTGAAATACCTCAATCAAAGACAATCCCATTTCTTTCCTAATCCGATGAATCTCGTCCATCGCGAATTTATTTGATTTATAGGCATTGTCAATTTTTTTGTTAAATGTCAACATACGATTAAGCCACTTACTGATTAATTGTTCAGACTTGACATTAGAATCGTTAAACGAGGATACACTCGGATGTATAACCATGCTTATATCATGTAGATAACATGCATTAAATAGCAAGAAGAAATCATTAGCCTTCAAATTCAAAAAATCCACATTATTTACGAGCCTAACTACATTTTTTATTAGATTGATAGCGTGTTCGTGATTGTGTAATGTATAAGCATTCAAGAATTTGGAACCATTATGCCAAAGGCTTTTAACAAGTCTATGTGTTTGGATTAATCGGTCAATCTTTTCAGGATCTTGAATCTTTTGACGGTATATACCGAGCCCTTCAAGAATTCCGAGATCTATATCCATCCTCTCGTTCAAATCCTTTGGATCAAGAGATCTCACAAACTCGAAGAAATCGCAAATTTTCAAACGATAATTCCTGAGCATTGATATAATTCTTAACTCATAGTATTTTATTGGCTTAATGTCAGACCTCAAAATTGATAGATTATCTCCAGATTGAATGTTACAAGCGAATGAGAAACAGCAATTCAAAATTTTACGTCTGAAGTTCTCTGAATTTCTGAAAACAAACTCGCACCATGAAGGAAATCCTGTTTTTGAATTAAAACATGGATTTCCGGAATCAGACACTCCTGTGATTGAATTTAAGAATGGGAACAATTTCCACACATCATTGGCACTATAAGATGTATCCTTTATAGCCTCAACAAATCTTTCAGAGTTACGGAAAGGACGTATACTTCGTACAACACGAGAAAGGGATTCATATTCGTCCACAGTAGCAACATCTGCACTGCATAACATCGAACTGATTCTATGGTAATACAAGTATTTTTCAGACCTAAGAGTACTGCAATTATATTTTGACAGAGCGATATCATATTGTTGAATTTTGGCACAGAAATCTTTTTTCTCGCTGAATGGCATATCTCTTAGAATCAACTCAAATTCAGATTTGAATATTTCTTCCTCAAAGACCTCAAATAAGGCATCAATTAGTTCTTTTGAAGTCTTATCTTGAGATGTAACATCGTCAATTTTGAATGTTTCATAGAACTTCGCTTTTAGCTCCTTATCATATTTCCCATTCAAAAGAATTTGCAGTTTCCTTTGTCTAAATAGAAAATATCGTTTGTATCGTCTGAGCCACTTAAGTCGTTCTTCACCATAAGAATTATCTTTAAGTTTGGTTCTTTTCGAACGGAGTTTATTTATCTCAAGATTAACGACATCCTGTAAAACCGTTAGCTTTTTCAAGGCAACGTTATCATCAACTTCATCAATATTCCCCTTTATCCATCCGCCCATTGACACAGGTCGTTGAACTAGAAACAGACCATCCATACCTTTAAAAGAGTCATTTATATCACAAATTGTACTCTTTCCATTAGGATGAAACTGTATGTTATAATTTATATCCATTGCTTGCGACAGTAAATCATGCCCCATAACTGGATATTCCTCCCAATCTTTTTGGGATTCAGTAACCGAATTATTGAGTCTTTGGATTAATTCTCCAAATAAATCCGAATTAATGTTCTTGGCAAATACGACTGAATCATCCACATAGAAATACGAGTCTGAATCCATTAATTTATCAACATGACTCATACAATCAGCGACTTCTATCATGCATAAATTACCAAAAAAGTATGATTGTGGTAGTCCTTGCGCTATTCCTCGGACAGGATAGAAACCGTTAACCGGTTTTACATTGTTCTGTTGCTCCTTATAATATACATCTTTCCATCCCTGGATGTTCTCCTCGGGAATTTTAAAATATAGAAGTTTAGATATAATAGTCTTCAGACACTTTTTATCAGCATTGTCTTTATATTTACTCGAAACAGCATTCCAAATAAAATTCAGAATCTTTAAAGGATTGATAGATGGGAAAAAGTCTTTAAGGTCAAAACTAATTTCTTTATCATATTCGCGTGTCTTGGAATATTCCCGACAGCGAGTCGTTACTATTTGAGAATATTGGCGGTATTTCTCTGTCCAATTCATAAAGATACTACCTATATTACAACTTGGAATATTACCATAGAAATTATGAGGTAGCATACGTGATAATTCCGATAGATTCCGTTTCCCATTGGAATCGTCAAACATTAAAGGCATAAGCATTAATGCCATACAAATCTGATTGACGAGGCTAGCCGTGTGCAATGGGCGATACTCCACAATTGTATTTCCTTCGGAACTCAGTTTCTTGATTTTAAAGAAAACGTTGACTTCTAACAATTCGTTTTCATCATCAAGTAATTGGTTTAGAGTTTTCTTACATTTTTCAATAGTATCTGAAACAATGCCATTAAAGTCATATTTATCTCTTAGCCGAAGAAATGTATCCAGATCTTCGGGGTTGAGCAAATCACGCTCTGAGATATATGACTCCATAGCAAAAATTGCCTTATAAATATTCTCCTCTGATAGTATTTGCTCTCTTAATTCGGTTCTCATAATTCTATGTGTACTAATTTCTATTTTGACGATAATGTCTGTATTAATCGATTAAGCTCTGAGAATGCCTTATATAAGTTGCTCTGTAGTCCGCTCCCATCGCTTTTGCCACACTCAAATGTACCCTTATCAACTCTTATACAAAAGTCGTATTTTGGGGTCATTTCCCTAAATAACCTATCAAAGTTATCCATGTTAATCTTCACATCGTAAATAACATCCTTTGATAACGTTATATTAAGAATTTCTCCAAATTCAACAGCGATCTGCTGGTCCAGTTTGATAACAGGAAGAACCTTGATATCAGATATAACTGCGTTCAGGAATTTACACCATTGTCCAAGCATATTATCAAATGATTGTATATTGTCTTTAAAATATCCAAACCCATATTTGAAATGATGATTCGAGGCAATGTATAGAAGAAGGCCGTTCATATAATCATACTTGGCGTTTTTCCTTCGCTCTATCTGATTTTCTAAATCATAATCCATCAATAAATTCAAGAATAATAGCTTCTCTACTCTATGTCTTACCTCTCTCTCTTTAGGCGATGACTGTACTCCTTCATCAATCATACCGATCTCATCTACATTCATTGATTGGGCATTACTATTGATGAACAATTTGTATAATACCTCTCTATTCAAGTCCTTAAATAAAACTTGTTCGAGATTACTGGGGTATATGTTTTCCATATTGTTTAATCCTTTGTAATCTTTAGATAATAATCACAAAAATCTTTAACACCGCTTGGAAGTTTAATACTTTTTACTTCGCACCCGAATCTGAGCATAAGTCGATATAACTTTATGAAAGCATCATTTCCTGCCTTATCCTGGTCAGCTATCATATAAAGATTGTAGTTTTTTAGTTTGGTAAGATCTTCAGTTGGTAACGAAGTCGCACTAGGCAGTGCTACACTATCATAACCTACTGATAACATGGCTAAACAGTCTGTTATGCCCTCAGTAATAAAAAGTCTTGCACCATGTTGCATTGATTCCAAAATTGGGAGGTTATATAATCTAATCGATGAGCCACATATTCTTTTAAATCTTGGTATGTGAAAATCTGGATTATCTTTTCCCAAATATCGAGTCTGCAAACCTATTAGATTATTACTCTCATCATAGTAAGGAATGATTAATGAGGGTGCATCAATAGTTAGATATTTTCCATTCGATGTTAACACCTTCGCTGTTTTTAATCGATTTATTCCGAATTGAACTTGTATTATATCTTTTAAACTATTCACGTTATCAATAGAATGAATCTTGGAGGACTCAATTACATCACTTTTAATTTTCCTCTGACTTCGTAAAAAATTAATTCCTGTCTTTGTCAGGGTTGTGTGTTCCATTATAAATTCAGCAACCTCTCGATCGAAAAGAGGTGAAACGTCATTAGTTGATTCCCTTCGGGGTAGATTTATAACAGAATCTTTCCATCTTGCAGACCGTCTTTCAACAGAAGGGATGTGAACACCATATTCATTAGCCAGAATTATACAAGCCTCAACGAAAGATACAGAGAATTTTTCTTGAATAAAAGTTATTGCGTCTCCACCTATATCGCATGAAAAGCATTTCCAATGATTATTTCTAAAGCCAAGACTTGCAGTACGGTCATTATGCTTAAAACAATGAGCCATATGTTTTTTGACATCAAGTCCAAAGCGTTTGGCGGCATCTTCACAGTTAATTTCGTGAAGTTGTCTAATTATTTCATCAGGTATTCTCATTTTGATATTTATTCAAATTTTTAGGCACTTATTCGGGAATAGATGAGCTAACCAATATTTATACTTTTCTCGGTATATGTTTGTGCATTTCTACACAAGAGCAATGGAGGAGACTCTTCGACTGCGCCCAGGATGACAGATACTCTGTCAACTCAATGAATGCACAAATTCATTTCGATTGAAGCATAAACTAACCATTATGAGGGTTATTATTTATTCGGTGTAACCTTTTACTACATCAGTGTGATGATTCTAATCGTTCAGCCATTCGAAAATATCGAATAACTTAAATGCGACAATATTATATGTAAGCATTTAAGTCATTTCTTAGCCGTTTTTGTGCGTAATAATCTTCTATCATTTTATTGAATTCATCCATTGATATTTCTCTCTCTATATGTTTACGTGCCATTTCAATAAGGAAGCCGAAATCGTGAGATTATCAACAGCCTGTAAACCAATAGATGTTCGCCAAAGTTTGGCACGTTCACGTTTATCTGCGTTTTCATCATTTAGGTATTTGTCAAATATATGCATGATCTTATTTGTTTTTTTGAGTTTTATGCCCAAAATTGAGCTACGTATGATGCAAAAGTACAAAAACGATTCCGATTATCGAATATAATTCACTATATTTGCATCATAAAATCGTATCAAAGAATGAAACTTAATAGAATAAAGGCTGTCCTTTCAGAAAAAGGAATTTCCCAGACATGGTTGGCAAAGAAGCTCGACAAAAGTTTCAGCATGGTTAATGCCTATGCGTGTAATCGGATTCAGCCTAATTTGGATACTTTACAGCAGATTGCAGAGATACTACAAGTTGATTTAAAGGATTTGATAACGGATAAAAAGGAACGATTACAATAAAATCATGCCTGATGTTTTTTTGATTCATTCGCAACTTTTATAGAAGTGAATAACATTGACCATCAAAATACAGGGCAATAAGATAAACAAGTAGTAACTACTTATTATAAAGTGAGGATATGTCAATACAAAGCGAATCGGCATTGGAAGCCGGACTAATAGCAACTCTTCAACAAATGGACTATGAATACGTTCAAATTGCAGAAGAAGATAATTTGTATGCCAATTTCAAACGACAGTTGGAAATCCACAACCGTAAACGGCTGGAGGAGCATGGGCGCAGTGAGTTTACAACAGAAGAGTTTGAAAAGATTCTCATATACCTTGAAGGTGGCACTCGCTTTGAAAAGGCAAAGAAACTCCGTGACCTCTATCCTCTTGATACAGCAGACGGACAACGTATTTGGGTTGAATTTCTCAATAGGCAGCAGTGGTGTCAAAATGAGTTTCAGGTTTCTAACCAAATTACAGTTGAAGGTCGCAAGAAGTGCCGCTATGACGTGACTATTCTCATCAACGGTTTGCCATTGGTGCAGATAGAGCTGAAACGCCGTGGAGTTGAACTAAAACAAGCATACAATCAGATACAGCGTTATCACAAGACTTCATTTCACGGACTATTTGACTACATCCAGTTGTTTGTCATTTCCAACGGTGTAAACACTCGCTATTTTGCAAACAATCCAAATAGTGGCTATAAGTTTACATTCAACTGGACGGATGCTGCCAACCATCCGTTCAACGAATTGGACAAGTTTGCCGTGTTCTTTTTGGAGAAATGTACGCTTGGCAAAATCATTGGGAAATACATCGTATTGCATGAAGGCGATAAATGCTTGATGGTACTTCGTCCTTATCAGTTCTATGCCGTGGAAAAGATATTGGATCGCGTGCAGAACTCCAATGACAATGGTTATATCTGGCATACAACTGGTGCGGGAAAAACATTGACCTCTTTCAAGGCAGCGCAACTTGTATCAGAATTGGATGATGTGGATAAGGTGATGTTTGTTGTTGACCGTCACGACCTAGACACACAAACGCAATCGGAATATGAAGCATTTGAACCGGGAGCTGTGGATGGTACTGATAATACAGACGAACTTGTAAAAAGACTTCAAAGTAATTCCAAGATTATCATCACTACCATTCAAAAACTGAATGCTGCAGTTAGCAAGACATGGTATAGCAACAAAATAGACGCTATCCGCCACTCTCGTATCGTGATGATATTTGACGAGTGCCATCGCAGTCATTTCGGGGACAGCCATAAGAAGATTATGAAGTTCTTTGATAATGCCCAGATATTCGGTTTTACGGGTACTCCTATTTTTACTGAAAATGCCGTAGATGGACATACAACGAAAGAGATATTTGGCAACTGCCTTCACAAATATCTCATTAAGGATGCCATTGCCGATGAAAATGTACTTGGCTTCCTTGTAGAGTATTATCATGGAAATGAGGTCGTTGATAACGACAATCAAAGTCGTATGGAAGAAATTGCCAAGTTTATCCTTAACAATTTCAACAAATCCACATTCGATGGTGAGTTTGATGCCTTGTTTGCCGTACAATCGGTGCCTATGCTTATCCGATATTACAAGATTTTCAAAGCACTAAATCCTAAAATTCGTATCGGGGCGGTATTTACATACGCTGCCAATAGCAGTCAGGATGATGAGCAGACAGGTATGGGTACGGGACATTATGTTAGTGAAAGTGTAGGTGAGGCAGATGAATTGCAAGCCATCATGGATGATTATAACGAGATGTATGGCACTGCTTTTACCACAGAGAACTTCCGTGCTTACTATGACGACATCAACCTACGAATGAAAAAGAAGAAAGCGGACATGAAGCCGCTTGACCTTTGTCTTGTCGTAGGAATGTTCCTTACTGGTTTTGATAGCAAGAAGCTAAATACGCTCTATGTGGATAAGAATATGGAATATCACGGTTTGCTGCAAGCATTCAGTCGTACCAATCGTGTACTGAACGAGAAGAAACGATTCGGCAAGATTGTGTGCTTTCGTGACTTGAAAAATAATGTTGATACATCCATCAAGCTATTCAGCAATTCCAATAATCCTGAAGATATAGTACGTCCTCCGTTTGAGGAAGTGAAAAAAGAATATAAAGACTTAGCCACTGAGTTCTTGCAGAAATATTCTACACCCAGCAGCATAGACCTTCTGCAAAGCGAGAATGACAAGAAAAATTTTGTGCTTGCGTTTCGTGACATCATTCGCAAACATGCTGAGATTCAGATATACGAGGATTACAGCGAGGATGCAGATGACCTCGGAATGACCGAGCAACAGTTTAACGACTATAAGAGTAAATACCTTGATATAACTGTCGGATTTATCAATCCCCCAGCAACACCCTCTGTCGTAGCGGAAGACCCCGTTCCATACGGAAATGAACAGGGATTGGAAGATATAGATTTCTGCCTTGAGCTTCTACACAGCGACATTATCAATGTGGCGTATATTCTTGAACTCATTGCGGAACTTGACCCCTATAGCGAAGACTATTCAGAAAAGCGTCAGCATATTCTTGATACGATGATTAAGGATGCCGGAATGCGAGGTAAGGCAAAACTCATTGATGGATTTATCCAGAAGAATGTGGATGAGGACAAAGAGAACTTCATGAACGGGCGCAACAAGGCTGATGGTACCAATGAATTGGAAGAACGTCTGAACCAATATATCGTGTCTGAGCGCAACAAGGCTGTATGCGATTTGGCCGATGAAGAACAAATTTCAGCAGATGTACTAAATCTCTATATGAAGGAGTATGACTATCTGCAAAAGGAGCAGCCGGAAATCATACAAAAGGCGTTGAAAGAGAAGCATCTTGGTCTTATCAAAACTCGAAAGGCTTTGACGAGAATAATGGAAAGATTGCGTAATATAATAAGAACCTTTAATTGGGAATAATATACGTATGGCAAAAATAAATGAACCCGGATATGTTTATATTTTGACAAATCCAAGCTTTCGAGAGGATTGGGTTAAAATCGGTAAGAGTTCTCGTCCTGTAGATATTCGTTCAAAGGAATTGGATAATACAGCGGTGCCTTTGCCGTTTGAGATTTATGCAACTATCCAAACCGTGAAATATAATGATGTTGAAAAACATGTTCATAAGACCATAGACCGATTGACGGATTTGCGTATTCGGCAGAATCGTGAGTTTTTCAATGTTCCTCCACAAATAGCATTGGATATATTCAATGATATAGCCAAAATGATTGACGATGCGGTTGTCACTATCTATAAAGACAATAAACCCGTACCTCACCCGGAAAAAGAAAAATCGCCAGAAGCCACAAAACGAGTAGTGAAACGTGGGCGATTTAAATTCAGTATGGTTGGCATCAAGATAGGTGAGACTATTACTTTTATACCTACACGAACTGAGGTGAAAGTGGCAAGTGATGATTCGATTGAATATGAAGGCCGTATTTATAAATTATCACCTTTTGTCGGAACTTTTATGCCCGAAGAAAAACAAAACACTTCTGGAGCATATCAAGGCGCAAAATACTTTTCATATAAGGGGCAAATACTGGATGATATGCGTCGTATGATAGAAAAACAGGAAATTGATAAGAATAAGGAATAAGAGATTATGAGCGAAGAATTACAACAGAAACTCCGCGACCAACTTTGGGAGGTCGCAAACCGTTTGCGTGGCAATATGTCGGCAAGTGACTTTATGTACTTTACATTGGGGTTCATCTTCTATAAATACTTGTCGGAGAAAATAGAAAAGTACGCCAATAGTGCCTTGGTGGATGATGAAATAACCTTCAAAGAATTATGGGAAATGGAAGATGCCGATGCCGTGGAACTGCAAGAAGAAGCCAAGAACCAGTGCCTGGAGAATATCGGTTATTTCATCGAACCTAAGTTCTTGTTCTCATCCGTAATTGAGGCTATCAAACGGAAAGAGAACATCCTTCCTATGCTGGAGCGTTCATTAAAACGTATTGAGGACAGCACACTTGGGCAGGACAGCGAAGAAGATTTTGGCGGTTTGTTTTCTGACATAGACTTGGCTTCTCCGAAATTAGGTAAGACGGCAGACGATAAAAACACTCTCGTCAGCAATGTGCTTTTGGCATTGGACGATATTGATTTTGGAGTGGAGGCCTCGCAGGAGATTGACATCTTGGGTGATGCTTACGAATATATGATTTCACAGTTTGCGGCAGGTGCAGGAAAGAAAGCCGGAGAGTTCTATACTCCGCAGGAAGTCAGCCGTATTTTGGCAGAAATCGTATCTATAGGCCACCAGCGTTTGCGCAATGTTTATGACCCAACATGCGGTAGTGGTTCGTTATTGCTCCGTGCTGCAAGTATAGGAAAAGCTGTTGACATTTACGGTCAGGAAAAGAATCCGACAACATACAACCTGGCCCGAATGAACATGTTGCTTCACGGCATCAAGTTCAGTAACTTCAAGATTGAGAATGGCGATACGCTTGAATGGGATGCATTTGGTGATACTCAATTTGATGCTGTGGTAGCAAATCCTCCGTTCTCTGCCGAATGGAGTGCTGCCGACAAATTCAACACTGACGACCGTTTCAGTAAGGCCGGACGGCTTGCTCCTCGTAAGACTGCCGACTATGCCTTTATCCTACACATGATTTATCATTTGAATGAGGGTGGAACAATGGCATGTGTGGCTCCACATGGGGTATTATTCCGTGGCAATGCCGAGGGTGTTATCCGCCGTTTCCTCATAGAAAAGAAGAACTATGTGGATGCCATTATCGGCTTGCCTGCCAATATCTTCTATGGCACAAGCATACCTACTTGTATCCTTGTATTCAAGAAGTGTCGTAAGGAAGATGATAATATCCTGTTTATTGATGCCAGTAAAGAGTTTGAAAAGGTCAAAACACAAAACAAGCTCCGTGAACAGCATATTCAAAAAATTGTCGAAACCTATCGTGACCGTAAGGAGATAGAGAAGTACAGCCATCTTGCTACATTACAAGAAGTGGTTGAAAATGATTATAATCTAAATATCCCTCGCTATGTTGATACTTTTGAAGAGGAAGAACCTATAGACATCAAGGCGGTAATGGCTGAAATCAAGGAACTGGAAGCTAAACGTGCCGAACTTGATAAGGAGATTGAGGTATATTTGAAAGAGTTAGGGATTGTAGAATAGTCTAACGGAAATTCGCAAGATGGAAGAAAATGACAATATACCTCAAATGACACCCTCATTTGAGAATCTACGCCGCAAGGACGAGAACGGGAATGACTACTGGAGTTCCCGCGACCTTTGTGGGGCAATGGGCTATTCCGCTTATTGGAAATTCCAACGGGTTATTGATAAAGCCATCAAGGTTGCCGTAGAGAAAGGGATGAACGTGGACGAACATTTCAACCAAGCGGTTGATATGGTAAAGGTAGGAAACGGCTCATTCCGCAAAGTGACTATCTTTCGTTTGTCTCGCATGGCATGTATGATTATAGCGGAAAATGCCGATAATAGGAAAGTGCTTGTCCAACAAGCACGAGACTATTTCGGCCAATCTGTTCCTATGACTGAGCTCGTTCATAATTCGGTAAGTTCCAATATATTGCTATATAAAACAGCCCAAGGAGAAACACGTATAGAAGTCATTTTCAATAGTGAGACATTCTGGATGTCTCAAAAAAGAATGGCAGATTTGTACAACGTAGATGTGAGTACGATAAACTACCATCTCAAAGAGATATTCAAAAGTGGCGAGTTAAGCGAAAATTCAGTTATTCGAAAAATTCCAATAACTGCCAATGACGGAAAGGACTATAACACGTTAGTCTATAATCTTGACGCAATTATCGCCGTAGGATACAGGGTGAATAGTTATCAAGCGACTCAGTTCCGTATCTGGGCGACGTCCGTACTGAAAGAGTTTATCATTAAAGGCTATGCTCTTGATGATGAACGATTGAAGCAAGGCAAACATTTCGGCAAGGACTACTTTGACGATTTGCTGGAGCGTATTCGTGAAATACGCACATCAGAGCGTAGATATTACCAAAAGATAACAGACATCTATGCAGAGTGCAGTGCGGATTATGATGCAAAATCAGAAAACACAAAACTGTTCTTCAAGATGGTGCAGAACATGATGCACCTTGCCGTTGCTCATCAGACGGCTGCGGAAATCATCTATCAACGGGCAGACTCTGAGCAACCTTATATGGGACTTACCACTTGGAAGAAAGCTCCTGATGGGAGAGTGCAGAAGTCTGATACCATCGTTGCGAAGAACTATTTGTCGGACACAGAACTATCTCAGCTAAATCTTATCACTACTGCTTTCCTTGATACGGCGGAATCTCGTGCCCAACGCCATATTGTTTCCACAATGGACGACTGGAAGAAGTTTCTTCAGCAATATCTTGCCACTATGGGGTATGAACAATGTGATACAGCCGGAAAGGTGTCACAAGAGGAAGCACGAGATAAAGCTTATAGCGAGTACGAGAAATATAAACTGATTCAAGATCAATCATACATATCGGATTTCGACCGTTTTAATGAGGGTAACGAAGGAAACTCATTGCTCCCATTTGACCTTAATCCTTCAAAATAAAGACAACTATGGCAACAGATAATAAAAATAAAGTCCTTAATGTTCCCCATTTGAGATTCCCAGAGTTTGGTGGGGAGTGGAGAAAATATAAATTGGCAGAAATCTGTTCTTTCTTTTCGGGAGGAACACCCTCGTCTTCAAAGAAAGAGTATTATGACGGGAATATTCCTTTCATTCGTTCCGGTGAATTACATATGGATAAGACAGAACTGTTCATCACAGAAGTAGGTTTGGATAATTCTGCTGCTAAAATTGTTGATGTTGGTGATTTGCTTTTGGCCTTATATGGTGCTACGAGTGGAGATATTGCTATTAGCCAAATAAAAGGTGCTATCAATCAAGCAATATTGTGTATCCGTACAACGCAAAATAAAAAGTTTATTGAATCTGTTTGGAAAAAACATGTGGAAAAGTTACTTCAAACTTATCTGCAAGGAGGTCAGGGTAACTTGTCTGCGGATATAGTGAAAAATATCTCATTTTATTTTGCCGAGAGTAACGAACAGATTAAACTAGCCAAGTTTATTACACTACTGGATGAACGTATTGCCACCCAAAACAAAATCATTGAGGATTTGAAAAAACTAAAGTCCGTAATTAGTAAATCCATCTTTAGCTTAATTGAAGACGGAAAATCAATGTTGTTGGGAGATGTAGCACATATATCAAATGGTTGTGGAGATGTCCAAGATGCAGACACAATTAAACGGGAAGGATGGTATCCATTTTTCGATCGTTCCGAAGAACAAAAATGGTTTCCTACATATTCGATTGACAAAGAAGCTATTATTTATGCAGGTGAAGGACAAAGTTTTTACCCACGATATTATAAAGGAAAATTTGCATTGCATCAAAGATGTTATGCTATTACGGACTTTAGCGAGATATTGTCACCCAAATATTGCTATTATTTCATGGGAACATTAAATTCCTATTTCATTCGGAATGCCGTTGGCTCTACAGTCCCATCCTTACGAATAGATATGTTTCAGAAGGTAAAACTTCGGATTCCCTCCATAAAGAGACAAAAAGATATAGTTTCTATGTTTGACATGCTCAATATGAAATGTGAAAACGAAACATCTATAATGGTACTATTTAAAGAACAAAAATTTCATCTGCTCCAGCAAATGTTTATATAAACATCTGTTGGAGTAGGAAATACTTTTGCGTCTGGAGTAGTGATAAGTATTGGATTTCATGCATTACAAACGACTCAATTTTGTTTAGTTTATTTGCAATCCTTCCCTGTTCTAATTTGCTATGAATTTTTAATGGCATGGAAAAGAAAACATCATCTTTGATGCTTACTCTGTCGTGTCTAACCCCTGCATCGCCATTCTTGTAAATGTATTCATGCCATAAGCGACTTTTAAAATACCAAGCAAGATATTCAGCGTTAATATCATGGGTTCTAAAACATAGATACAATGGAGAGATTACACCTTTAAGTTCACCATTATACTTATTTATTGGTCCGTAAGGGGCTATAGCTGATTTACGAGGATTATAAACAAAGTCATTGTATGAAATAACAATGTAGTTTGAGATATTTTCTTCATTGGCAATTTCTCTATCAAAAACACCACTTTGAGGGACAACGCCTTGATTTGCAGAATTGCTCAATACGTTAGAAATTCGGTTATCAGTATTCTTTCGTGTAATTTTAGTTGATATATCAGATAGAAGTATCTGTTCTCTTTCCACATCCTTATTGTTTGTAAATGCATAATCAATAATTACGGACATTTCAGTACCATATTCCTTAATCAAAGGAATTGTTGACAATTTGATGACGGCTCTTTTGAAAGGAGAACTATATCCGTTTTCTTCTTTCTATATTAAGGCTGGTGAAGGTGGTACTCCAACAACATCGGTAGATGAATATTATTCAGAAGGCACAATTCCATTTATTAAAATTGATGACTTGTCCTGTAAATATCTGACAAGTAATAAAGAATTTATAACAGAGTTGGGTATGCAGAAGTCATCAGCATGGCTTATTCCGTCGCAGTCTGTTATATATTCTAATGGTGCGACCATAGGAGCAATATCTATAAATGAATACCCAGTTTGTACCAAACAAGGTATATTGGGCATTGTCCCGAATACAAATGTCAATGTGGAGTATTTGTTTTTGCTGATGTCTTCCTCTTTCTTTTCAAAAGAAGTAAACAGAATTATTACAGAGGGAACAATGAAAACAGCATACCTTAAAGACATCAATCATATCAAATGCCCACTACCATCTATGGCACAGCAAAAGAGTATAACAAACTTAACATCTTCAATAGAGGAGAAACTTTATACAGAAAAGAAACTTCTAAAGTTCTTGAATTTACAGAAACAACATCTATTGCGCACGATGTTTATATAAACAACATACGCAATAGGTAAGACTTTTGTACGCTGAGTGATTTTACAAGGTTTTGCTCCACAGCTAACTTTTGCTCAATGTTATGCAACAATGATGCTATTCTTATCCGCTTTTCAATGGATGGATAGAATAATTTTGCCTTCCCATAATCTTTGAAGTAGATGTGAGGGATAGCCATTCCTGTTATATATGGAGTGAAATTGAACGCCATAAGTGCATAATACAGGTAAAGAATTGAGTAGTTTTCTTTGGCTGTTAGATAGTTGAGTGTTCCAATTACAGAAAAATGGTCATTAACATACGACAAAGAACCAACACCGGAACCATCTTTGACTATTAAAATTGATTCGCCATTATAAGCATAGTTGTTGGTATAGCCAATAAGTCCAGTTGCACCATATACAGGATATGAGCCAGTCACAGATACGCAATTTTCTTGCAATGTGGATGAATGGCATTCAAGGCAATCACACAAGCGTATATTGGGAGTTCCTGACTGTGTAAGTTGTGCTGCAAGTCCTTTGATTAAGGATTGAAGTTTCTCAATGATTTTGTTTTGGGTTGCTATTCGTTCGTCAATGAGAGATAGAAATTCAGCTATTTTTCTCTGTTCCTCAATTGATGGAAAATATAATGATATTTTGGATAATCCTTCCTGCCCAATATTGAAATGTTGTGCTCCTGCTCCCATTCTGCAAGTTCTTTTGCGCGCTAATGGCGTAGCAAGCAAATACTTAAAGAACAAAGGATCATAATTGCCGATTTTACGACCACGAATAACAAAGCCTCCATAAATGGCGGTACGATTATCCATGTACACATTAGCTCGTCCAACATCCTCCAATGTTTCTGAGCTACGTTGGAATAGCAAATCTCCGTCTTTCACTCCGAAACATTCTATTTCTTTTTCAGTAGCATTGACCTTGCCACGAATATTGTCATAATTGATAACTCCTTCTGAAAGAATATCCATCACCGAAATGAATGGTAGTCCACTTCCAATACGTTTAGCGTCTGGATTAAGACCATTCTTGAACTCCAAATATTCAGAAAGCGTATGCTCTTCCCACTCTCCACTAAACTCCGGAAATCTCAAATGGGGAACATTACCTATTATATTTCTCTAATTATTAGAACCAATTAAATTCAAAATTATGATTCAGAAGACAATTAGAGAAATTTCGGACGCATGGCGAGAGAACAAGCGACCGTATGTGAAACAATCGACATTGGCAGCCTACATGTTGATTCTTGAAAATCACATTTTGCCAAAGTTTGGTGAGAGTAACGAACTTCATGAAAATGATGTACAAGGCTTTGTGCTTGAAAAGTTGGAAGGCGGATTGAGCGTGAAATCTGTTAAGGACATTCTTATTGTCCTAAAGATGGTTATGAAATTCGGGGTGAAAAACGAATGGATGAACTATTACGAATGGGATATTAAGTACCCAACAGACGTTGCTGGTAAAAAGTTGGAGGTCTTGTCCGTGGCAAATCATAAAAAGATTCTGAACTATATTCAGAGCCACTTTTCCTTTCCGGGACTTGGTATCTATATCAGCCTTAGTACCGGTCTGCGTATAGGGGAGATCTGTGCTTTGAAATGGAGCGACATCAATGTATATGACGGGATTCTAACCGTTAACCGGACGATAGAACGCATCTATATCATAGAAGGAGAGAGAAAACATACAGAGCTGGTCATCAACACGCCAAAGACAAAAAACTCTTGCCGTGAAATCCCGATAAACAAAGAATTGCTTACTATGTTAAAGCCTTTGAAAAAAGTAATTAATGACGATTATTACATTCTTACTAATGATGAGCGTCCGACAGAGCCACGCACATATCGCAACTACTATAAAAGGCTTATGGAGAAACTTGATATTCCCAAGCTGAAGTATCATGGACTCCGTCACAGTTTCGCGACTCGCTGTATAGAAGTCGGTTGTGACTATAAAACAGTCAGCGTATTATTAGGGCATTCCAACATTTCAACTACTTTGGATTTATATGTTCATCCCAATATGGAGCAGAAAAAGCGTTGCATTACCAAGGTTTTCAAGTCACTGGGTAAATAAAGTTATGTATAGAGCGAGGGAATTAATGCTGTAATTTCTTCGCTCACAATTGTTTTGTGGTTCAGAATTATGTTGTATATTTGAATGTTATTAAAAATATTACTTATGAGAAAGGGTTTGATATTCTTCTTGGGAATTGTTACTGGGTGTGTATTAACAATTGCAGTACTTTTTGTTATAGGTATTACCAATTCAAATGCTAACGAATCGGATATTACGATTGCCGAGCAACAGACGGTATTTACTACCGCAACAAAATTTGAAGTTTTTCAGGTTCTTGGGGATGGTGCTTTGGCCAATTGTGAGGAGAAAGGGCATTCAACTTCATTTTTTACTGGGCCGGTCGTCTATATTGTGACAGATGGCCAGAATCTGTTTTATGATGATCAGGTAATTGAAGTACCTAAAGGTAAAAAGGCTATGCAAATAGGAACATTTCGTTATGAGACCAAACTTGGTGAAAAAGTAGCTCCTGTAATAAAATTTCAATAACATAGGCATATTATAAAAGTCTCAACTGGTAGCAATCTCTATCCGATTGAGACTTTTCGTTTATTTACCTCTATCTAAAAACTTCTGTACTATTAACGCTATACCAATTCCTAAAACGGCAATGAGAATACAGCAGATAACTGCTTTCCAAATCAATCCGGAATGCAAAATCTCTGCATTAGCCACTATCATGCACACGAAAAAAGAAGACAGAGCGACTACAATGATAATCAAAATGTAGAATGCGGTAGCCGGGATATGGATAGCATTGTCGGCTTTTTTTATTCTCCGCTCGGCTTCCTTGCATTTGCTTTCAATCTGACCAAGAAAATTGCAGAGAAGTGTTGCTCCAAATTCAATTGCCAACTTTTGCATTTCTTCAGAAATGATAGGTTTGCACTTTCGTATAGAGCCGGACAGATTTTCAACTTCTATTCTCAGCTTATATACATTGTCATTCAGGCTGGCAAGTTCCTTGGCATTTACATCGAGTAGTCGTTTTTCTTCTTCCAGATATTCATTCTTGGGAGTGGTTTTTATGGATTCCACTTCACTCATTTCTGCGGAAAAATCAAATTTCTTTTTCATGGGCTTAGCGTTTTAGTCCTGTTTTCGGTTTCTTCCCTAACGAACGGCTGGCAGCACGAGCGCATCTGCGAGCCCATTGCAAATCGTCTTCGTCCTTGTCTCTCCACGGAAGCTCGCTTTGCGAACCTTCACCACCTCCACCGGTTGTTACATTGGGGGTATTTATCAGTCCGACAAATATAGCTACAGCCATATCGGTAAGTTCCTGACAGTTGGCAATAAACCTGTAATCAAATTCGTCAT
>ENA-OPDF01000641-OPDF01000641.1-human-gut-metagenome-genome-assembly--contig:-NODE-641-length-23989-cov-2.794184_pt1 | contig 23989 bp, 22 predicted proteins | sample MGYA00241575_ERZ501501 | MGnify/ENA primary metagenome ERZ501501 (study PRJEB25962, sample SAMEA1972229) | human gut metagenome | biome: human gut; feature: human-associated habitat; material: faeces... | reverse complement strand
TAACCGGCAGCGCGCCCACCGAATGCACGGCGTCCACCGCCAGCCAGATGCCGCGGGCGCCATGACTCAACAGCAAACAGCTGAACGCAAACAGCACCGTCAGGACGAACATCGCCAGTATGATACGCAGCAGATCATCAAGAATGTATTGCTTTTTCTTCTCCTGCATTTCGCCCTCCGCCTTTCATCGTACTGGCCCGCCCGATGTACCATAAAGCTTTTTGAACTCTCCCGGCCGGAGTGCGGCCACGCGCTTGAATACACGGTTGAATGTCCGGATATCCTGATATCCGACCTGATAACACACCTCGGAGATCAACAGATTGGTGCTGCGCAGCAGCTCCTTTGCGCGGTTGATGCGCAGCATGGTCAAATAGTCCTGAAATCCCATTCCTGTTTCCTGCTTGAACTGGGAGCTGAAATAATTCGGACTGAATCCCGCAATGCTCGCGACCTGTTCCAGCGAGATATTATCCATATATTGCTTTTCCATGAATTGCTTCGCCATCAGGAACGGATGGGTCTCATCTCCCGCACGGCGTCGTATCGTTTCGTCGAGCAGCCGCAGCGCCAGTGCATATAGCCGTTGAAATAGTTCTTCAGGTGTCCCGCTCAGGGTGCAAAGCATCTGATATTCATTCTTCTCCTGTTCATAGTTTTCAGCGACACCCCAATTTTCAAGCAGCTTATCACCTGCGAGCGACACCGCTTTATACAGCTCCTGACCCGTGATGCCAGGCGCCTCAAGTACGGTTTTCCGCAGCTCTTCCACCGCAGCGAGTACCGCTTCCTGGCTGAACTGTTCCAATGCAATCCGATATTTCCGCAAAAAACTGCCCGTACAGTCCGGCAGACTTAGTCCTGAGAATGGAAAATGCCGCGTAAGAAGTGATTTCGAACCATAAATCAGGCGTTCGTGGATCATCGAACGTGCAGACAGGATCTGTTCGCCCAGGTTATACGGATTTTCTGTCTCTGCAGAAAGTGCCATCGAGAAGCTGATATGCGGATAGATATTCGGATTCATCCGCAGCTCCTGCAGGCATTGCGTCATCTGTTCTTTGATCTGCGCCCCCATGCCGGAAACATAGTTGCAGCACCCCCATCCGACGCTGTCCTCAAACCATAATTCACACTCCATGCAGAGCCGCCGCAGCGGTTGGAGCACCTGTTCGCGAACCTGAAGCGATACTGCCTGCACCGTTTCATACGTCACGTTTTCCGGATCATAATCCATCTTGACCAGAAACCCGCGAAATCCCCCCTGCTTGAACGCAAACCGGTATTCGCGATTGATCTGATCCATAGTCATCGACAGGCTCTTCTGGTTCTTGACATCCATCAAATAACAGGCCCGGACCTTCAACTGATCGTTAAAGAATGAACGACGCATCCGGTCCGTTGCTGCCTGCTCACGTCGGCGCGCTTCAATTTCATGCCGGATCCGGGTGACGGTTGCCAATAATTCTTCCTTATCGATGGGTTTGAGTAAATAATCACTTACACCGTATTGAATCGCCAATCTGGTATATTCAAAGTTTGTGTAACCGCTGATAATAATAAAGGAGACACTGCGGTAGATTTCCCGCAGCTGTTCAACCAGCTCCAATCCCGTGCATCCGGGCATCCGGATATCCGTAATGACCAAATCCGGCACCGTTTCCCGTGCCAGTTCCCGTGCCTCGATCCCGTTATGGGCCACACCTATAATTTGCATATCCAACGATCCCCAATCGATCAGATTGCAGATCAGTTGGCATACACGAAATTCATCATCCACAATTAGTACCTTAATCATTGTGCTTCTCCATTGTGCTCCTTCAACGTATCCGTGCTTTTTAACTCTTTTGAGTCATTATAACTCAAAAGAGTTAATCTTTTCAAGATACATTCGTTATCATTTTCTTAAAAACAGGAGATGGTGAACGTGGGTATCGGAGATGCCGTCCGCCTCAGGATCATCGGATTATGTGAAGAGCGCAAAATCAGCATCAACAAATTATGCAGTATCAGCGGCGTGACGCAGTCTACTATAAACAACATCGTCAGTGGTCGGAACCGCAGCACCACAATCGTAACGATCAAGAAATTGTGCGATGGTCTTGGAATCTCCATTGTTGACTTTTTCAACCACAGCCTGTTTTTTGAGCTTGAGCAGGAAATTTGCTAAAGCTTTAAAACATGCGTAAAACTATCTGCAAGGCAATGTGCGTCCTCTTTCCGAGGCTCACGGCTTCAAATAGCAGCTCAGTGGGCGGCCGAGAAATAGAATTGTTTACGTCCGTTTTTACACCCAATGTTTTGGAAGCCATCGTACCGGCAAACACATTTACCTTTTTAAAACCCGCCAAAATATTGCTCATAAAAATAACAGATGCCGATTGATAGTGGAGCACATGAAATCAAATATATTTATGGAGTAGACGTTAGATGAAGCGCCTAAGTCTAATTGCAGTCGTTGTTCACGATGATTAAGCAAAATGCAACGAATTTACAATCTGCGCATTATTATCTGCGAAACGCCTGCAAGGTACCCGCAATAGTAGCGAGGTCGTCAGCGCTGAATGGCTCGCTGCTGTCAATCTTTTCAGTCGGCTTTGCGCTCATATCTGCACGATCGTCCAGCATGCGCTTCATGAGTCGTTCCAGAATCGATTCCAGTTCTTCCTGCGGCGGCAGAGTTGCCGTACCCTCGACATAGTGCAGGATGGCATTGGTCAGGAACTGTGCCTTCAAGCGTCCTTGAGCGTTCAACTCATCGACGGCTTTCATTTGCCTTGGGTCGGATATACAGAAGCGGATCGTGAATTTTCCGGGGTCTTTTTTAGCGTCCATGATTCCCGCCCATCCGTTCCGCCTGATAGAGCAGTTGATAGCCTCTCCCGTTTGCAGCGATGTCCTCAATGAAAACCGGCTCGCGCACCTTGTCCGACGCTTCGATCTGCTGCCGGAGCAGCACAGCCCCACCGCCAGTGAAGATTACCTTCCCGCTTTTCAATTCCAGCATTCTCTCACGCAGTGAGCTGAGCAGGTCGCTGACAAATTCCCGTGCCTGGTGCCGCACGATCTGCAATACCGCGTCAGGCTGTCCGCTGTCCCTGCCGAGCAGGATCGCATCGATCTCCGTCTCATCCAGCAGCAAGTCCTGTTCGGCCGCGACGCGCGATTTGACCCGGTTATAGAGCAAAATCACGCCGTTTTCCAGCGAATCGCAAACGCTCAGGTCGCCCTCACCATTCCGAAGCAGCAGATAGTCCGCCGTAAAGCCGCCGATGTCAATGATAAGCGCTCTGGGACTGCTTTGCAGCGTTTGGAATACGGTAATGGCTGCGGCGTAGGACTGCGGATAGCAGCTCACCTCGTCGATCAGAACCTCATACTGCTTGTCATGCAGCGTGAAGCTAACCGTGCCCCGATTCAGAAAGTATTCTGCAAACCGTTTCTGCTGCGCACCGTAATGTGCCGGCGGCAGGCCGACCGCAAGCTGAACCCGCACTGGGCCCGCTCCATAGAAAGACGCGGCTTCCAGTTCATATGCGATTGCAAAGAGCGTCAGCACAAAGAAGCGCTCGTCCTCCGTCTTGTCCCGGCGGTATGGAATCCGCTGGTCTGTGAGCGTATAATACCGCCCCTGATAGGTCAGCGTTTCACCTCCAAATGGCTGTACCTCGCTGCATACCAGCCCGGATGTGAACGGCGCATGGTGGATCGTTTTTACCTGTTTGTTCCCATGATCGATAGAAATTAGCATTGTATTTTACCTCCCGTACTTCTCTTATACGTATGGAGTACGGCAGGTTCAACAAAAAGTGCGCAAAATACCGGCAGCACACATTGAAGTGTACTGCCGGTTTTCTCTCAATCAACCGTTTCTTTTATCCAGCTCTGCGTTCCTGCCCCAGCAGGCGCATGGCTTCTTCCATTTCTATGGTCTTGTATTCTTTCGCTTGCCCCGCCTGATACGCAGCGGCAGAGCCGTCCATGCAAAGTGCTTCTGCGTCTCCGATATGTACCATGCGGTCACATTCATCAAGATAGAGATAAATTCTGCCGCCTATGTCCATAAAATATCCGCGGCCGTCGGCAATATTCTGATGATTGATCCGGACAATATGCGCGTCAGACAATGCAATGAGCCGTTTCCGCTGCAAATCGTTTGGTTCACCCAGCTTTCTTGCCGTAAACTTCTGCGTGTAAGAAAGCCGTTCCGTTTTCGTTTGCAGGAGCTTCTCCACACGGCCGATCAACTCCTCCACCTTGTCCAACCGGACATATTCTCCCGGCTGGTGCGCATGGTAGTAGCCGGTGCTGAGGTTGACCGCGGCAAGATTCAGATGCGGTGCCAAAATGGAAATGTCGCTGAAGCTTCCGAACGCTGTCTGGAATCCAAAGCTGTTGATATGTCGCTCGAACTGCCGGTTGCGGCATTGATAGAATACCGCGTCGTTGCTGCCCGTGCGATCCAACTCCACGATATAATTGACGTCCGGTTCGATTCCGGACTTTGTAAAGGCACGTGCCCCGTGTCCGCCGGTTTCCTCATCCTCACAGAACAGAACGTGACAATGAACGCGCTGAATTAGACGCAGGATCATATACACGCCAGCCCGGTCATCGCCGCCAATTCCCTGCGGCGACATCATGACCGTGCCGTCTGCGGAATAGCAGATTGTTTCCGGTTGGGTGCGATGGACGGTGTCCAGATGCGCAACCAGCAGGACAGGCACCGTCCCTTCCGCGTACAAAAAGCCTCGTTGCTTCCGCACGGCATATCCATTTTCAATCAGCTCTGTTTCCAACGCCTGTTTGAGACGTTCCTGTGAAAACTGAAAAATTTCTTCAAACTCCAGCGCCGCAAATTGTGTCAGCTTCAAGCATTGCTCATATAAATTACGCATATTGTTCCTCCAATTCTATTTGTGTATAGCGGCTTCTCTTGCAAAACAGCAAGCCGTGCAAATCCTTACAGCAACTACGCGCTGCACAGGTACGGCAATTTGCCAGTTCTGCTTCTTCGCAAGCTGGACAAAGCTGATTTGTCCGCCCGCGCCGGTTGAGCACCGGCCGCAGCGCTTCTCTCGGAAGCAGTTTCCCACAGCAGCTGCACGGCTGCATACACTCCGCGCAGTAAAATCCGTCGCCGTCTAAAAAATGGCCGCTGTTTTTCGGAACCACACTTCCGCACGCCTTGCAAACACACATGTCTTCACATTCGCCGCAGTGCGTTGAGTTGCGTCGATCATAGGGCCGACCGCAGCCAACGCAGCGCGATGCGCTTCCAATTTCCAGATGACCGTAGTTTCCGTAGCCCTTCATTAGCGAAAGCGCGGCATAGCCGTTCTCATAATCCGTGTAATGCAGGCTGCCCTGCACGGTTGTCCAATAAGGCCGGATTTCTGTAATGGTCGTATTCGTTTTCCAGAGATTCGGCAGACCAAGGCATCTTGCGATCACGCTTTGCACTATGCTCCGATAGAGCTTTCGCACATCGTCATCATTCTGCGGATACAACCTTGATTGCAGCAGCACTCCATCGCGATAGCAGAAAATCTGCCGCGTCAGCCGCCGCGCACGATAAAAGTGATCCTTGACCTCATCATCGACTGTGAAGAATACCATGCTCACGCCGTCGCCCATATAGGACTGGCAGCCGGCCCGCCATCCGCCGTCTGCTAAACAGTGACAGGAATGCCATGCGTTTTTCTTCGCTGACATCTCCAGAAAGTCGCACGGATGGACGGACAATACGCCGGTCTTGCTGATCCGCACCGGATTGAGCGCGTCAGCCAGCCGCGCGAAAACCGCGTTGTAGGGCTTGACTCGTGCGGTATGGAGCGTATCCCCGTGTCCAAGCTCCCGCTCCGCTTCATATTGGTCGATGCCGAATTTTGCGCACAGCCGATTGATGATGCGGCTTGCCTTCATGCCAGCGTCGCACTTGATATGTCCGCGGTTTCGGATCACCGGCAGCCGGGATTCATCCGGAACGGTCGCATAATCCGCCGTCGCAGCGTCGAGCGCATCCCGAAATTCTTCCAGCCGTTCGCCGGTCAGCCCTGCTTCCTCCGCGAGCGTCAACATTTCAAATTTTGTTTCGTCCACGCAGGCCCGGTCAAGCTGCCGCTGTTCGGATAGATCGAACACAACCGCAAGCTCCTGCTCCCGCCAGTTCGGGTGACGGCGCAGCAGCTCCAGGAGCAGCGTTTTCTGCTGCCGCCACTGATTGAGGTTTGCCTGCACGCCGTCCGGCGTAAAGGTCAACCTGTATTGGTACATGACGTTGTAAAACGCTTCTGTGATATGATCCATGTTTTCAGTCCTTTCTATGGGAGTGGAAGCGCCGCTGCGCTCCCACTCCGTTTTTGTTATGCCGCTTCCATCAGATCCTCTGTCAGCACATCCACAAGCAGACGACCTGCAAGGTCGCCCGTGTGAATCGTGACCTGATCATTTCGCAGCTGCACCAGTTCTTTGATGCGCAGCTCGTGGCTGTCGGCCGCAAGCTGCTTGTCTTTCTGCGTCAGCCGCTTGGCAAGTTGCTTCTGCCAGATTTTCAGGAATGCGCGCACCTCGCCAATATCGTCATTCTGGCGATTATACTGGGTGCGGCCCTGCCGAACCGTGCCGCCTGGCTCTGCCTCTACGGTATAATAGGGGGTGTCCGGTTCGGCTGTCTTTCTCAGAAACAGCAGATAGCTTTCCCTGCGCTCCATACGCTCCCAATAGACATCACTGTTGGCAATGCAGTGGCAGAGCTTCCGGCTGTCCATGAAAATATCTTCCAGCTTATCTGGAACCTGAATCTGGAACTGTTTTCCTGTAAACGCAAACTTTTCCCGGATCGCCTGCAAATTCTGTTCTATATGCGGATATGTCTGAAGGAGTTCTCCGGCACGAAGGGTCAACTGCTTTTCCTCTCCGCGGGCGGCCAATTCGTCATGCCGCTGCTGAAGTTTGCGTACACGATACACGATGGGGTCGTTTGTGTCATAACCGAAGCGGAACGCCATGGAAAGGTAGTCCCGCCACAGTTCAATGACACGTTCGCTGCTCAAATTCAGTTCCTGCATCTGCCTGTTCAGGTAATGCTGGATCTGCCCATAGCGCATCCGATCTGCAATGAATTGCAGCTGCTGCGGGTCAATATGTTCCTTGCACATCCACTGGATCGCAAAATCTGAGATCGGCTTTCCTGTCTGCTTTTCAAATTGCAGCCATTCCAGAAATGCACGCCCGCCCTGATTCTTCCGCAGCCGTGCAAGTTCCAGTCGGTTCAGGCCGAGTTTTGGTGCAAGACCTCTCTGCACGGGTGTTGTCTGAAAAATTGAACTCAATTTGTAATAATCCTGCGTACATTCCACTGCAAGCCGGAACAGACCGGCTTTTGTCAGCTGCTCCAAATTCGGCATCCTTTTCAGTACGACAAGATATTTTTCCGGGTCCGTCTTCATGTTTGCATGAATCAGTTCCGGGAGACCGGTCCGCTGCAAGCAGGTTTTGGCAAGGTACGGGATCGTTTTCCCATACACGCGACCGCTTTCATCCGGGTAATATCCCTCGCTGCAGTTGCAGCCTTTGATCCAACGCGATGTGCGCTGCTTATAAACGCCCCAGTAAAATGCCTGCACCGGTTTTGCGTCCGCGTCAAAGATCGCGCGGCGGAGTTCGTGGTAAAACACCTTGACATTTCGGTATGTTTCCTTACTGTAAGAACGCTCCGCCCAGAACTCTCTGACCACAAAGCCGCCCGGATAGGGCTGCATCAGATACAGGATATTTCGCCCTGTGCGCAGCCGGCCCATCTTGCCGAAGGATTTGAACTGCACCGATTTTCTGCATCTGGGGCATCTGGCAACCGCATTGTGCTTCGGCTTCCGAATCGGAACCTCGCGGTCACAGTAGCTGCAATAGCCGGTTTTGGTACCGCCGCGCCGGTATTGATAGAACATATAATTCTGCTCGACGCCGACCTTGCTGACCCATCTGTCCCAGTCCTTCGGAAGCGGAGGCACGAGCGCCATTGCCACATCCCACGGATCGGTTTCTTTCTTGTGCCGGGCCAGAAGCTGCTTTTCCCGAATCCCTTCCTGAAACTCCCGGATCGCCACAATCGCGCCCCATTTGGAATGCAGATATTGGCTGATCACAGCGGAATCACGGGATGAGATCTGCATGTCATAGATGCCAAATCCCTGCTGCGGTAAATTGCGGAGCATCGCGGTACGCCACTTCTTTTCCATAAAGCTGTATGTCAGGAAATCCTGCGCATCATAGTCAAGAAACAGCTCATACACTGGCTTTCTGCCGCCGGCAGCCAAATTTTTCGTCAGATAGATTGCGACCTTCAGAATCCGATCAAACCGTTTGCATCTGGCGTAGCACTCGTGTTTATAGCGCAGTTCTTTTCGGAAATATCCGCTCTCTATCATCGGTTCATTTTCCGCCTGTTTCAGCATGGCAGTCGTTGCCTGCAGAACAGGCAATTTTTCTAACTCTTTTCGCTTCATTCGTTTATGCCGCCTCACATTCCTTAAAATTGTCGTCATACCAGACATCCGGCAGACGCTCCTTGCCGTCGATCACGCACAGCGAAAGATGCTCGATCTTCGGTCCGTTCACAGCTTCTCTGGCAAATGCCAGAATATCTCCGAGCTTGCCCTTTGCGCGCGGGTGCTTGCCGCGCACGACGGCGTAGCCATTCCATGCCTGCGCACGTTCTCTTTTTACATCACAGCCATCCGGCATCTGCGGATGGTCTGCCATATACGCAAGCGCATGCAGGAAAAACTCCTGCGGCTCCAGCTTTCGGAGCACCCAGAGCTGCGTGCAGGAGATTCTGGAATCTACCGCATCCTCATCCAGATCGCCGCACGGACGAACCAGATAGTATTCCGAGTTCTGAAAATCCCCATAATAGCGCAGGCAGTCCATCGGGTTTGCTGCGCAGTGAAACCCATTCGCCTGACAATTTGCCTGTTCCGTTACATTCAAGCCCATCTTTAGCTGATAGCCAAGGCAGACCATACCTGGGCACATTCCTTTATAAGCGATCATCCGGCCATGCCTCCCATCAGATCAAACATAGAAAACTGTTCTTCATCGGGCGATTTCTCCGGCTGCGGCATTTGAATGACCTGCTCCGGTTTTGCAGTCTTTGTCTCAGCTTTTGTCTTCTCCTTTTTGGGCTGACGCTTGGATTTGACTGGCGCACCCGGATACGGTTTTGGAACAAACGGTTCCTCCTTGATCTCATCCTCTTCGGCGTTTGCATCCCGGAAATATTCCTCTGCCCAGTCATAACAGGTATCCTCCGGCACATCGCCGCCGTAAATGCCATTTGGCTGCGGCTCCATGCCGTTATCCTTCATTTCCGCAAGCAGATATTCCCGCGCTTTCCGGTTGATGAATTGCAGACAATGTGCCATACTCTTGCGCGGGTGCATGACCATCTGCGCGAACGCAGGATCGCTGAGGCAGAGCGTCTGCACATACTCGGAAACACACTCCTTGAGGTTCCGCCGCGTCAGGCGCTCGGTTTCCTTTTTCATGCGCTCCATCGACGCCTTGACCAACTCCGTCTCGCTCATCTGCTCAATTTTGGCAATCGCTGCCGTTTCTGCGGCACGTTTTTCCTCCTGCTGCCGCTCCCATTCCGCTTTCCGTTTGGTTTCTGCTTCCTCGTGCCGACGGCGCTTTTCTGCTTCCGCTGCTGCAGGATCTTCCTGCTCTGCTTCCGTTTTGGCAACCGGCTCCGCCGCAGGCTCCTTGCTCGTCACTTCCGCAGCGGCGGCAGCTTTTTTCTGCTCGTGCTGCTGGATCAGCTTTGCCTGCAACGTTTGTATTTCGGATGATTCGGAAGCGGTTTTTTCCAGTTCAGCCTGCTGGTTTTCCAGATCAAGCTCTGAAAATACGCCCATGATAAAGCTCCTTTCTGATAGAAAATGGGCGCAGCGATCCTGCTGCGCCCATTCATGTGTTATACCCGATAGATCAGTGTGCTAAATGCGTCAAAGCAGTAGCACACGAATCCCGGATATTCTGCGGTCTTTCGTTTGATTTTCCTCTGGATCTCAGCGGCGTCGCGTTCGCTGACGCTGTCTGCATCCTCCCAGAGCATTGCCGTAAAGCTGGCGCCGTCCTGTACTTCGCGGACGTGCGCGCCAAGGCTGCGGCAAAATGCGCATAGCTGCACGATCTCATTTCTCTCATCCATATCTCTCTGGTCGCGGTCATTATGTCGTGACTGCTTTCAGCTTGACCTGAATTGTAATCTTGTCGGATTGCAGAATGACATGGTCGATTTTTGCTTCAAGAACCCCCGGCATGGCCGTTTCCGGTATCTCATATAAGCAGCGGAAGCGGCCGATGACCTTCCTGTCCGTCTTCACGACTACGGGAACCTCGTCGCTGAGAACGCCGATCTGATTTGCGAAATCCAGAACCGTAATTTTTCTCATATACTGTCTCCCTTCATTTTTGTATTGGCCGCGCCAGCAGCGGAGAAAACGCCACCGGCACGAACTGCTTCCTATCCCGATAGTAATACCGCCGCTTTTCTGCGTCGTACAGTTCCAGCACATCAGATGGTGCAATGCAGCGCCCTGGATAGTCTGCTGGCAGCTTGCCGTTATAGTGGTCAAAGACACGCTCCAGCACAGCCAAATCCGGCTCATCTTTTGGGCAAAATATCGCTTCATCACGCACCAGCCGGTATTCGCTCGCGGGTGGCTGCTGAAAGCCTGCCTTGTGGAGCGCGTCGATCCCGGAGAATGCAAACGGTTTCGTTTTCTCCGTGTCCGTAAATTCCAGCTGATAAATGCGGCAGCCGAGCTGCTTACGCTGTGCATTCAAAAGCTCTTCCAACTGCGCATTGCCGCCGGGCTGCAAAAAAGCGTGATATTCTTCGTCCAGCAAGCCAAGATATGCCTGTAAGGGCACACCATCCGGCTGTGCCTTGTGCCATCGTTCCACGCAGGCGTCTATCTCGGAAACCTCGCATACACCATGCAGATACCGCTCCCGGAACGTCATTGTTTTCGGTGCTTTCCCAGCGTTCTTCCGGAGCGCAAGCTGCCAGTCATCTAACCCCTTATAGTTGGGATTCCACGTCAGCCGGCGGCATTGCAGCCCGTGCCTTCGCGCCATCAGATAGATCTTGGATGCTCCCTTTTCGACGTGAACATTCCGATACTTGTCCATGTCCTGCGCTTCGATGATCTCCTCTGTGCCATTCTTTTTGAGGAACGCAAACAGCTCATCCAGCTTGGACACGTTGTTCGCTCCGGCAATTGCTGCAAAGGTGCGGTGCATCAGCGCATGGCAGATGTCAGCCTTGAGTAACCCTTCCGTCACATAGACCACTCTGGAACACGGATCGCCGACAAAGTGGATGGGGCTTTCCGAGGATGTCCCCATCGGTTTGCTGCTCGACGACAGCCAGAGGTACTTCGTGCCCTCCTTATCGGCGGGCGCGTTTTCCTCCCGGATGGGGATATCCAGCCGGATCTGCGCACCGCAGACAAGTCCGTCTGCGCTTCTGGCCGGGATCAAGATCCCGGCCGTGCGCGTTCCAAATCGTACTGTCCATCTGCCGTCCTCCGCCAGATAAAAGCCGGGGACACCCTGTACGATGCAGCCCTGCTTCAAAAGCCGCGCCGTCAAACTCTTGCAGAGATAAGGCGGCGGGGTGCTTTTGAAGCCGAACCGTTCGATCTGGTCGTCCGTCAGTCCACGCACCTCACGCAGATGCGCACGGTGCTTCGGCGTCAGCGACAGCATGGAAAACAGCATTGAAAGCGTCTGGTGGATCGCCTGTCTTGATGCCCTGACAGATTGCGCGATTTCCTGCGGCTGCTGATTCTGGTAGCTCTGATACTCCGGTGCGTAGTCTCCGGTCTGGAGTGCTTCGCAGATCTCCCGATAGGCGTCCGCGTTGCTGATGCCGTAGACCTTTGCATACAGCGCCAGCATCCCTCCGGATTCCTGACAGTAATTACAGTGCCATACGTCCCGTGACGTTTTCAGATAGAGCTTGCCGCGATGATCGCCGCAAAGCGGGCAGTCCACATACAGAAAATCCGGGCCGCGTCTGCGGATATTGAGCCGCAGCAGCGCTGCAATGTCTGTAATGTGGAACGGAAACTGCGAAGAACCGGCTCTGATAACGGCCACACCCTTTCATCCAAACTTGACGCTTCATCCGGCTTTCTGCTGAAGATTGTCCAGCAGGACGGATGCAGCTGCTTTGAGAATATTGTCCGCCTGGTCGCAGCCATAGAGATACCACTTAAGGCTCGCCGGACGGCGCTGCGCGACCTGTTCGAGCGTCCAGCCGCGGCAGGTGCCGATCTGCACCACAACGGTCTTGGCTTCGTCCACCGTCATACGCTGCGTGATCTCGCTGACATCCATATCTGCCGTATAGGACGCGGCCTGCGGCTGTTCTGCAACTTCTTCCACAGCTTCTTCCTGCTGGGGCGGCACGACATGAAGGTCAGGCGTTTCTTCCATAACAGGAGCAGTTGTTTCCACAACGTGCTGTTCGGCGGACGCGGAATCCATATCCATCGTCGGCGCTGTTTCTGCGATGGTTTCCTCCGCAATGAGCGCTTTGGTTTCCTCGACAGCTGTTTCTTCGACTTCTGTCTGGATCGGCACTTCTGACCCAAACAGCTCGCCGCCGTAGTCGCGGCTCACGTCGCAAAACTGGATGCCGAAGCCGGCGTTTTCCAGCGCCATGTTGAGCGCGTCCTCCTGCGCGGCGCGGAGAAATTCCCCGCCGGGGACATTCTCCCTGCGCTGTTCGGAGGTAAAGCTGGCGGCCGGAACCGGATCGTCCTTGCTGAAATAAACCTGCGCTTCGATAATTGCCAGCTGGTCGCTGATGCGCAGCGGCTTTAAGAGCATTCTCCCGTTTGGGCAGGCCAGCCGGAACCAGAGCCGCTTATAGCGGAGATCCAGCTTCCAGACCGGGTGCCCGGTTTTGACGGAGATCGTTTTGCGCAGGAGCTTCATCGGGTCAAAGCCCGGCACCTTGCGCAGCTGCTGCACGGCGGCGTTGTTCATCACAGTGGATTTGTTGTCATTCATTTCTTAGAACTCCTTCCATAGATAAAATAAGAGATGACTGCGCAAATTCTGCACATCCATCTCAACTTAACCGGCTTTTTTCAATTTCTGCTCTGTCGCGCCCTGCGGCAGAGCCTTTTGTCTGAATACCTGATTGTACTTTAAGATCCGTTCGGCGAGGCAGGTGTTCCGTTTGACCTTTCTGCCGGAGTGGATCGCCAGAAACAGCGCACGCTTCTGCCCGACCAGAATCACACGCTTCTTTGCGCGTGTCACGGCGGTATAGATCAGATTCTTCGTCAGCAAAATGCGGTGTGCCATCAAAATGGGAATGATGACCGTTTCGTACTCCGAACCCATCGACTTATGGATCGTAATGGCATACGCCAGTTCCAGATCGCCGAGCTGCGTTTTGGAATACTCCACGATGCGCCCATCATAATCCACGCACAGCTTGTCGGGTAGGATCTTGCAGATGCTCCCGATGTCGCCGTTGAACACACCCTTGAATTTCTGCTTACACGCGGAATCATAACCTTCCAGACTGTAATTATTCTTGGTCTGCATCACACGGTCGTGCAGACGAAAAATACGTTCTCCGAACGCAAACTCCGGAATCTTTTCCGTATGCGGATTGACCGTCTCGCGGATCAGCGCATTCAGGCCGTTGGAGGACGCTTCTCCATCCGTCCGGTAGGGCGAGATGATCTGAAGCTGTCCAATGGACGTATCCTGCAATTCCCGCAGATAGAGCGTCTGGATCTGCGCTGCGGCTTCTTCCTGATTTTCCGCCTTGACGAACTGAAAATCCGGACCATAGAACAGGCTGCTGTTTTCCTCGTTGATGAATTTGGCGTTGTAGGCGATCAGGCTGTCCTTGGACTGACGGAAAATCTCATCGAGAACCGTCACCGGCACGATGCCGCTTCCGATCAGCTCCGCAAATACGTTGCCCGCGCCGACACTCTCCAACTGGTCAACATCGCCCAGAAGAAGGAGCTTTGTGCCTTTCTGCAGGCGTGAAAATAGCTGATGTGCCAGCCACATATCCACCATGGATGCCTCATCTACGATCAAAAAGTCAACCGCCAGTTGTTTATCCCGCTTGTCCTTACTGCAAAAATCGCCCTGCAAACCAAGAAGGCTGTGCAGCGTCATCGCTTCCAGCATCCCGGTGCTCTGCGCCATGCGTCGGCTGGCTTTTCCGGTCGGCGCAGCGAGAACAATGCGGTTCTTGGGATGCAGAATCCGATAGACCTCGATGATAGCTTTCAGAACTGTCGTCTTGCCAGTACCGGGGCCGCCGGTGATAATGGAGAGATTCCGCTCCATCGCCACCTCAACGCCGCGGCTCTGCCGCTTTGTTAAGTGCAAGCCGAGTTTTTGCTTGACCTGCTCCAGTGGAAGCGCCACGTCAATTTTTGCCGTGTGTTCCATGAGCATGGCTGCCGCCTTTGCCGCAGTCTCTACCTCCTGCATGAAAATATGCGGAAGGTACAATCGACCGCCATCGGAAACGATCTCGTTGTCTTCTGCCATCTGCTGTAATTTCTGCTCTACCTCCGCGCGCCTGACCTGCATCTGGGGCAGCGGGATCGGCTCGTTGAGAAATTGCAGAGATTCTGTAATCAGCGTATTGACCTCCAGATACAGATGCCCATGCTGCCGCGCGTTTTCCAGCGCACAGATCATCGCGCCGTGGATACGAACCGGGTCGTGCGGATCGCCGCCAGACTTTCGGATGATCGTATCAACGCGCCGAAAGCCGAAGCCGGAGATTTCGCAGAGCCGGAACGGGCTTTTCCGCAGAATATCTGTGCAAGCTGGGCCGAAGTGTTGATAGATCTTCAGCGCCGTCACAGGCGTGACCTGAAACGGCGTCAGCAGCTCCATAATATCCCGCATGGCGCGGCTTTCCGCGTAGCACGTCTTGATCTCTTCCAGCTTCTGCTCCGTGATGCCGCGGATCTCCAAGAGCTTTTCCGGGTGGTACTCCAGCACGTCGAGTGTATCTGTACCGAACCGCAGGACAATGCTTTTGGCCGTGCTTTCCCCAATGCCTTTGAGAAGTCCTGATGAAAGATAACTCAGAAGTCCTTCCGTTGTTGGCGGCACAAGCTCGTGCCAGTGCTCTACATGGAGCTGCAGACCGTATTTGCCTTCCTTCCAGTCACCCTCAAGCTCCAGCTTGACGGAATCCGTCTGCGGCAGTCCATAGCCGACAGCGGTGAACCGAAGCATCCGGTCACGAAACGTGTATGAAGAACGGGCTTCTTCCGGCACAGATGGATCATCCGTGCGCATCCGCAGGATGGTGTATTTGCTGGCTTCATTGAAGTAGATGAGTTTATCATAGACCGCGATCATTTGTTTTTTCACCTCACCTACGCGGCGGGCTGCGCCGCAATTTTGATGCTGAACCGTCTGGACTCCGACGTTTCTACAAACTGCTCGTAGATCTCCGGATAAACCTCCCGCAAGCGGATCATGTTGTCCTTGGAGATGCCCTGCCTGCGGATGGGGTTGTAGGAGATGACGTAGCTTTGTTCACCGTCCGCGCAGGTCGCGCAGTCTTTTCCGTCCAACTCGCTGACAAGCAACCCTTTGATCTGCTGCATTTGCGCGTCCAACTGTGTGACCTGCTTTGTGAGCACGCATTTCTGCTCCTGAAGCTGCAAATACTGCCGGATCTGCGGAAGCTGCGGTCTGCCGAACGCTGCCGGCGGCAAATCTCTCCGGTCAATGCCCTTCCATCTCTGCAAACTCTGCAAAATTAGGTCACCGCTCTCCGTATAGTCCGGTGGCTGGTGCTTCTGCACATGGTCGTTCCAGAACGCATCCTCCAGTGCGATCAGCTCCGACTCATAGGCATAGTCCCGGTCCAGATGCCGGATGATGACCTCATCCTCATTGTTTCCATACAGGCAGCAGAAGTAGACCCTGTCCAGATTCATGACTGACATATAATGCCGACCCTGAGATTCGTAGTACACCGGAACGATCTCCTCGCCGTTGTACCACCAGTTTTCTCGGGCGTTATAATTTGTCGTCTTGATCTCCAAAATGGCATTGCTGCCGTCCGGAAGCTCCACAAGGTAGTCCAGATCCGCCAGCATCCACGGATACAGCGGGTGCTGAAACATGACCTTCCGCTGAAAGATGCGCAGTCCGGTTTTCTTTGCGAAGATCTGCGCGACCAAGTCTTCCAGCAGATGCCCCATTTCCAGTGCGACCCAGTTCTCATCCATGTCTGCCTTTACGACGCTCAGCTTGTCGTAGTACAGATCCCGCGCTGTCCGCCAAGGCGAAATGCCGAGGATCGCAGCAGCGTCGCTGCCGCCGATGCCACGCCGCCGATAGGACAGCCATTCTTCATTGCTCAGATCACTCGTGTCTACCAACTCCTGCGGCTCATACATCAAGCGCAGCACCATTTCGTTCTCCTTTCTTCCATGCCCGCAGCCGTACCACACGCTTCCGCTTGTGAACCGCTCTGCGATGATACGCCGCAGACTGTCGCTGCCGTCCTCCGGGAAGCCATTTCTTTCTTGTTTTCATTTGGTTACCGCCTTTCTCAAAAAATATATCCTCAAAGCCTTTCGGCATTTGGGCAAAAAAAGAACGAGAACGCTCAGCGGCGCAGTTTTTCTGCGTCGCGGTCATTCCCGCAATCTGTGGGCGTTGCGCCCAAAAAGGAAATCCGGCAGAAACCTGTCCTGCGGACATGGCAATTCTACCGGAAATCGTAAAAGCCTGACAATACGTGTGCAAGTCGGAATACTCCGAACGCTGCGGCTGTCGTGCCACAAGCAGTATGCACAAATCTCAATTACAAGCCAACTTTACCACAAGATATTGTGGTTGTCAAGGAAAGGGCAGCTTACGGCCACTCGGATGTCAGTTCTTCCCGGAGATATTCATACTCCGGAAGCTGCTCAAAATACGGCTGCCAACGGCGCACGATCTCAGCGCGCTCCAACGGGTCTGCTGTTTCTATGGAATGTTCGTTTTCTGTCAGCAGGAGTACATCCAACGCAATGTCCTCCAGCATGAGTTCGCACAGTCCTTCTGCCGTTTCAATGCGCCGCGCGCTATCCACATAGTCATAATTCGTGGAAATATCCAGCAGGACGTATCCTACCTTGTCCGACCAGACAAGGTCAAAAGCGTCGCTTTCCTTCAGCCGTTCCGCAAAAACGGCGATCACCCGTTCCAGCTTCTGTTTTTCCTGTTTTGTGTAGGTCATGATAAGTTCCTCCTATATGTGTTTGATTCATCACAAATCATAGCATATAAAATATTTTTTCTCAGTTGTGCAGAAAAAGTCGAAGCGGCTCCTATTTTTTAAGTGTAAAGACCCTCAAGCAGTGCACCTTGACAACCGAACACCCATCTGGCAGGGAGATACAGCAACCGCGGACAGTATGCGATGATATGAGCGTACCCACGGACCAACGCTGCACAGCAGCGGCTGCAATACGTGCTCTTGACCGGAGCGTAGGAACGGACTGCCAGATGGCTTATAAAAACAACTAATTTCATTTTCACATCTGGAGGAAATCATATGACAAAACCTTTTATTCAGGGTCAAGGAGAGGATTTTGATAATGAAAGCAAGCTGCCAATTCATTTGAAGATGCTATTGACCATTCGCGAGGCAGCAGAGTATAGCAACATCGGAATCAATAAAATTGATTCCATGCTGAAACAGCCGAATTGCCCCTTTGTTCTTTATGTGGGAACACGCAAACTTGTTAAGCGCAAGGAATTTGAGACATTTATACGCGAAAATCTCATTATTTGATTTTCTGCCGGTTATTGCTGCTGCGAATAAAAATTGACCTCTGTGTGTTGAAAAAAGCTGAGTCCTGCTCTATAATGAAATAGATGTGTTGGGCTCTTTTTCTTGTACATAAGAAAGGAGTTCATAATGGGTAAAACTCTAAAAGGTAAGGAATGTGGAAAAGGAATCTGCCAAAGAAAGGATGGAAAATATTCTGCACGATTCTGCGGCAAAAATGGTGTACGCAAAGAAAAGCATTTTTCCACACTTCCAGAAGCACGAAACTGGCTCGCCGATCAGCAGTATAATGATCGGCATGATTTAGTCGTTGCCAACCCTAATATGACCGTTGATGTGTGGTTTGAGTTTTGGCTGAATCATCTGATTTGTGACCTTGCACCGAATACCCGGCGGAATTATCAGGAACGCTACACACATAATATTCAACCTGTTCTCGGCAACATGTTAATTGCGGATGTCAAACCTATGCACTGCAAGGCCGTCCTCAATCGCATGGATACCGAATATGCAGGTTCAACAATTCGGCAAACATACATCACGATGGGTACAATGTTTCGCTCTGCGATCATGAATGATATCATTGCAAAGCATCCGATGGATGGTGTTCGGTATACGAAACCGGTTCGCGCAGTCGATGATATTCATTTCCTGACACGAGAAGAACAGGCTATTTTTTTGGAAACTGCAAAACGCTCACATAACTACAGACAATATGTTCTGTTACTCGAAACCGGTTTGCGGACATCTGAGCTGATTGGACTGACATGGGATTCTATCGACTGGAAAAAGCACGCGTTGACAATCAATAAGACGCTCGAATATCGTCATAAAAACAAATGTTGGCGTGCAGGTCCGCCTAAAACCGAGAAAAGCTATCGAACGATTCCGTTGACGGATCGAGCGTATGCTGTTCTGAAATCCTGTTATGATGAACGCGATTCCAGAAAAGAATCGGACACTCTCTCGCAAGTGCTGGAGTATATGGATCGCAGAACCGGTAGAACAGGGACGTTAGTTATGAAAGATCTAGTCTTTATCAACTACCGTACTGGGGAGCCGGCGAAGAATAGTTCCTATGATACCCACCTTTACAAGCTGTGTGACGAAGCAGGAATTGAGCATTTTTGTATGCACGCACTTCGGCATACTTATGCAACTCGTGCGATTGAGAGTGGGATGCAACCGAAAGTGCTGCAGAAACTGTTAGGGCATGCAAGCATAAAAACCACAATGGATCGGTACGTTCATGTTACAGACGACTCAATGGCGGAAGCAATTCGTCTATTTGAAAGCCATCAATCTGCAAGCGCATAATTGGTGCGTCAACGAAAAATTGGTGCGGAATTGGTGCGCTGAGGCAATCAGGAAACCTCAAAACCCTTGAAATTAAAGGAGATGTGAAGAAAAATGAAATTAGGTATCGTTGGGCTTCCAAACGTTGGCAAGTCTACCTTATTTAATGCAATTACAAATGCGGGCGTTGCGGCGGACAACTATGCGTTCTGCACCATCGACCCGAACGTCGGCGTTGTGTCCGTGCCGGACAAGCGGCTCGAATGGCTGCGCGACCAGCACAACCCCAAGAAGTTCACCCCCGCTGTGATCGAATTCGTCGACATCGCGGGTCTGGTCAAGGGTGCGTCCAGAGGCGAGGGTCTGGGAAACAAGTTCCTTGCCAACATCCGCGGCTGCGACGCCATCGTCCATGTCGTGCGCTGCTTCGACGATGACAACATCATTCATGTGGTCGAGGACGTCAACAAGCCCGAGAGCGTTGACCCCATCCGCGACATTGATGCCATCGACTTGGAACTGATCATGGCCGACCTTGAAATGATCGACCGCCGCATCGACAAGGCGCAGAAAAACGCCAAGGGCGGCGACAAGCGCTTCAACCACGAGGTCGAGGTCTTCACGGCCCTGCGCGACTATATGAACGAAGGCAATCTGGCCCGGACGTTCGAATGCTCCGAGGACGACGCCGCCATGATCGCCACCAGCGATCTGCTGACGCTCCGCAAGACGATCTATGCCGCAAATCTGAGTGAAAACGACGTGAACCAGCCCGAGGCCTGCAAGTATTTCACGCAGGTGCAGGCGCTGGCCGCGAAGGAGGGCAGCGAGGTTCTGCCCATCTGCGCAAAGCTTGAGGCCGACATTGCCGAGCTTGACGACCCGGACGAGAAGGCCATGTTCATGGAAGAGCTGGGATTGCAGCAGTCCGGCCTTGACCGGCTGATCCAGTGCAGCTACGAGCTGCTGGGCCTCATCTCCTTCCTGACGGCAGGCGCAGACGAGTGCCGCGCATGGACCATCAAAAAGGGCACGAAGGCCCCGCAGGCCGCCGGTAAGATCCATTCCGACTTTGAACGCGGCTTTATCCGCGCCGAGGTCATCGCCTTCGACGATCTCAAGGCCTGCGGCACGCTGGCCAATGCGAAGGCAAAGGGCCTGCTGCGCAGCGAGGGCAAGGAATACATCATGCACGACGGCGACGTCGTGAACTTCCTGTTCAACGTGTAAGCAGCAGACCGCAGCAGCACCCCAACGGCTTCCCCCTCCGGGGAAGCCGTTTAAAATATGCCCGCACTTGTCGATTTTCCACAATTCCGCAGATCCGGGACGGAGTTTCTTTTTGCAGTATTGCTTCTTTACATTAGCGAATCAGTATGGTAAATTATTAGCACGATAAACAATCCACTACCCGATCTTAAACTTTCAGGAGGAACAAAAAATGAAAAAGATGACCGCTCTGCTTCTGGCTGCGCTGATGGTTCTGTCCATGGCGGCCTGTGCGTCCAAGCCCGCCGAGACTGCCGAATCCGATCTTGCCTACATTCAGGACAAGGGAACGCTTGTGGTCGGCATTACCGATTTTGCCCCGATGGACTATCAGAACGAATCCGGCGAATGGGTCGGCTTCGACGCCGATCTGGCCAAGGCCTTTGCCGAGTCCCTCGGCGTCAAGGTGGAATTCGTCGAGATCGTCTGGGACAACAAGGTTCTGGAGCTCGACAGCAAGACCATCGACTGCGTCTGGAACGGCATGACGCTCACGTCCGAGGTCACAAGCGCCATGGCGTGCTCCAACGCCTACTGCAACAACGCGCAGGTCGTGATCGTCCCGGCTGATAAGGCCGCCGACTATCAGACCGTCGAATCCGTCAAGGATCTGACCTTCGCCGCCGAAGCCGGCTCCGCCGGTGAGGCTGAGCTGAACGCCCTCGGCTACAGCGTCACGCCCGTCTCCGCCCAGTCCGACGCGCTGATGGAGGTCGCCGCCGGGACGTCCGACGCCGCCGTCATCGACTCCCTGATGGCCGGAGCCATGGTCGGCGAGGGCACGGGCTACGCGAACCTCACCTACACCTGCGGCCTGAACTCCGAGGAATACGGCGTCGGCTTCCGCAAGGGTTCCGACCTCGTCCAGAAGCTGAACGATTTCTTCAAAGCAAGCTATGCCGACGGCTCCATGCTGAAGATTGCAGAGACTTACGGCGTACAGGCTGCCGTCATCGAACAGAAGTGATTGACACAGCGCTGCTTTTCCAGTAAGATAGACAACGGTTTCCCCGGCGGAGCTGCCGCCGGGGAAACCGCCGTGTCCAGACTAACGACAGGCGGTACCTACCATGACGACTTTTTCCGAACAGTTCCCCATTGTCTTTCAGGCGCTGAATATTGGCTTTGTGCAGACGCTCAAGCTGTTTTTCGTGACGCTCATCGGCGCGATCCCGCTGGGCCTGATCATTTCCTTCGGCTCTATGAGCAGCTGGGCGCCGCTTGGCTTTCTGCGCCCGCTTCTTAAAAATCTGCCGAAAAACACGAAGCTGACGTGGTGGCAGCGGTTCCAGATCTGGTGCTATGTGGACTTCAAGCCCATCCGCATCATCGTCCGCTTCATCATCTGGGTCGTGCGCGGCACGCCGCTGATGCTCCAGCTGCTGGTGTTCTATTATTTTCCCGGCCTTGTGCTGGGCAAAAACATCTGGGGCGGCGGCGAAGCCGGGCGCTTCCTCGCGTCCTCCATCGCGTTCATTTTCAATTACGCGTGCTATTTCTCCGAGATCTTCCGCGGCGGCATCCAGGGCGTCCCCAAGGGCCAGCAGGAGGCCGGGCAGGTGCTCGGCATGACGAACCGGCAGATCTTCTTCAAGGTCACGCTTCTGCAGATGGTCAAGCGTATTGTCCCGCCCATGTCCAACGAGATCATCACGCTGGTCAAGGACACGTCCCTGTCCCGCATCATCGCCCTGCAGGAGATCATCTGGGCCGGTCAGGCGTTTTTGAAGGGCTCACAGGGCATTTCCGGCGCGATCTGGCCGCTGTTCTTCACGGGCATTTACTATCTGCTCTTCTCCGGCGTTTTGCAGCTGCTGCTTGACGGGCTGGAGAAGAAGCTGGACTATTTCAAGGCGTAAGGAGGCGGCGATATGTCTGTTCTGGAAGTCAGAAATCTGAAAAAAAGCTTCGGTAAGGACACCGTCGTCCTCAAGGGTGTCGATTTTTCGCTTGAAAAGGGCGAGACGGTCGCCATCATCGGCTCGTCCGGCAGCGGCAAGACGACGCTGCTGCGCTGCCTCAATTTCCTGACCGTCCCCGACGAGGGACAGATCGTGGTGAACGATGAAACGCTCTTCGACGACGCCGACCCCAATACGCAGAAGGAGCGTGAAATTCGCCGCAAGCGGCTGCACTTCGGCCTTGTGTTCCAGAATTTCAATCTGTTCCCGCAGTATACGGCCCGGCAGAACGTCATGCTGGCAAGCGAGTTGCTGGCAAAGGAGCAGCCGGATTACAAGGCACAGAAAAAGCTGCTCCACGCGCAGATCGCCGCCCGGGCCGAGGAGCTTCTGACGCAGGTGGGGCTGAAGGAAAAGATGGATCTCTATCCGCACCAGCTCTCCGGCGGCCAGCAGCAGCGCGTGGCCATCGCGCGGGCGCTGGCCCTGCAGCCGGATATCCTCTGCTTTGACGAGCCGACCTCGGCGCTCGACCCCGAGCTGACCGGCGAGGTGCTGAAGGTCATCCGTTCGCTTTCCGAGCAGCATATGACGATGATCATCGTCACGCACGAAATGGCGTTCGCCCGCGACGTCGCCAACCGCGTGATCTTCATGGACGGCGGCGTGATCGTCGAGCAGGGCCCAGCACGCGATGTGATCGAAAACCCGCAGGCTGAGCGCACAAAGCAGTTCCTCGCCCGCTACCGGGAGAACCAGTAACCGGCACGCTATCAGGGATTTTATATATGCAGATACCGTGAAACACAAGATGTTGTGTTTCACGGTATTATTTGTTTTCGATATCCACAAAATATAGAGACAAGCCCTTGACATCGGACACAATATCCAGTATAGTTATGACTGCGCCGCACGGGATGTGCTGCACGCAAAGCCTGTCCCCGCGCGTTTTTTTACGCGCGCACAAATAGAAAGCGAGGAACCAGCATGAAGATCATCAAGCGAAACGGCTCGGAGGCGACGTTCGATATCGTCAAGATCATCGCAGCCGTGACCAAGGCCAATAACGTCGTCTCGGAGGACGAGCGGCTGACGCCGATGCAGATCCGCCGCATCGCCGAGAGCGTGGAAAACAGCTGCCTGTCCATGAACCGCGCGCTGTCCGTCGAGGAAATTCAGGATCTGGTCGAAAATCAGATCATGGCCCACGGCGCGTTCGAGGTCGCCAAGAACTACATCACCTACCGCTATACCCGCACGCTTGTGCGCAAGTCCAACACGACGGACGAGAAGATCCTGTCCCTGATCGAGTCGAACAACGAGGAGGTCAAGCAGGAGAATTCCAACAAGAACCCCACCGTCAACGCCGTCCAGCGCGACTATATGGCGGGCGAGGTGTCGAAGGACCTGACGGCCCGCGTGCTGCTGCCGCAGGACATCGTCGACGCGCACAACGAGGGCATCATCCACTTCCACGACGCGGATTATTTCGCCCAGCATATGCACAACTGCGATCTGGTCAATCTGGAGGATATGCTGCAGAACGGCACGGTCATTTCCGGCACGCTGATTGAAAAGCCGCACAGCTTCTCCACGGCCTGCAACATTGCGACCCAGATCATCGCGCAGATCGCCTCGAACCAGTATGGCGGCC
>ENA-OPDF01000639-OPDF01000639.1-human-gut-metagenome-genome-assembly--contig:-NODE-639-length-24082-cov-2.724144_pt1 | contig 24082 bp, 18 predicted proteins | sample MGYA00241575_ERZ501501 | MGnify/ENA primary metagenome ERZ501501 (study PRJEB25962, sample SAMEA1972229) | human gut metagenome | biome: human gut; feature: human-associated habitat; material: faeces... | reverse complement strand
CCCAGACGCGTACTCTAACCGGGCTGAGCTACATCCCGCTTTTATTTTACGGGTGCAAAGGTAGTTTTTTTCCGTTAAATGCCAAAACTTTCACGATAAAAATCAAGAGACTCTAAGATTTTTTCCTTGGTGACCGATTGGTTGATACGGACATCTCCTACATTTTTCAGTAAAGTGAAGTTGATGATACCGCCCTCATTCTTTTTATCATGTGTCATTAACTCATATAAGGTATCGTAGTCCGTGCAGTCAAAGAAGAGCGCCGGATAATACTCTTTTATATAATAAACGACTTGACTCAATTTCTCCATCGGGAAGCCACACAGCTTATGCGAGAGGTAAAGCTCGCTCACGATACCCGCCGCTACCGCATGACCATGCAAGATCGGACGCATTTTCAGGAAAGACAAGCTCTCGAAAGCGTGGCCGATCGTATGACCGAAATTCAATGCCTTACGAATACCTTGTTCCTTGGGATCTTCCTCTACGATCCGCTCTTTCACGGCGACCGACTGGCCTACCAAACTATTCAAATACGAATAATTCATGGTGTCGATATCAAAAAGCATGACAGACGCATAATTCTCCATCGAACTAATCAACCCGTGCTTGATCATCTCCGCATAACCGGAAAGGATATTATCGCGATCCAACGTGCGCAAAAAATCGCAATCGATGAATACACACAAGGGGGGATAAAAAGAACCGACCTCGTTCTTCAACCCATTGAAGTTTATACCCGTCTTACCGCCAACCGCAGCATCGACGGACGCCATCAAGGTCGTAGGGATATTGATCGTACGGATGCCCCGCTTGAAAGTAGCGCCGGCAAAACCACCCATATCCGTAATCATACCGCCGCCCAAATTCACCAGCAAGGAGTTACGGGAAGCCCCCTCATTCGACAAAGCTGTCCATATCTGGGCTAATGAGACAAAACCCTTATTCATATCACCCGCTTCCATCACGAGAATCGGCGCCTTTTGAAAGGCCGGTATATCCTCTACCAAGGGAAAACATTTCTCTTTGGTATTCGTATCCATAAGGATGAACAACTTATCGTATTTTAGAGAGGAGAGAAAATCTTGCAGTTCCGATTTCAGGTCCTTGCAAATAACCACTTTTTGCTCTGACATATCTTTTTTATTTAAAACCTTAGACCACAAAGGTAAAACATGTATTCCGATTATCAAAACGACATAAAAAAATTCCTTCGGATGGAATTCTTATTCGATCCGAAGGAATCTATCATTAAGTCCGAAAGAAAAGTCAATTTCTTCCGAACCGATTTTACTGTACTCCAACAGCCTCTTTCACAGCGCCAACCGCAATGGAAAGGCCCTCCATGTTCTTACCGCCGGCCGTAGCGAAATGGGGTTGTCCACCACCACCGCCTTGGATATGCTTAGCGGCCTCTTTTACGATCTTACCGGCATGCAAGCCCTCTTTCACCAAATCATCGCTTAACATAAGCATGAGCGTGCATTTGTTATCGTCAATGATACCGGCAACAAAGACAAAGCTATCGGTTGTCTCCGCCTTGATCTGGAAAGCCACGTTCTTCATAGCGTCCGCATTTGCCTTGCCTACAAATTGCATAACCTTGATACCGTTGCTCTCCGAAGCTTTCGCCACGATCTCCTCTTTCAATCGCATAGACTTCTCTCGGATATAATCCTCGATCTGTTTCTTCATCTCCGCGTTCTCCTCGATAGACTTTTTCATCGCTTGCGCCAAATTCGGCATATGGTTCATCAACGCACGCAACTCACGGATCAGATCTTGCTGGGCATATACGAATTGCTCGGCGCCCTCGGCTGTAACCGCCTCTATACGACGGACACCTGCGGCGATAGAGCTCTCTCCTATCACGTGCAAAAAACCGATCATACCGGTTGCCGGGATATGCGTACCACCACATAGCTCCACGGAGCTTCCGTATTTCACGACACGTACCTCGTCGCCATATTTCTCACCGAACAAAGCCATAGCCCCTAGCGCCTTTGCTTCGGCGATCGGCATATTGCGATGCTCTTCCAACGGGAAGTTCGCACGGATCTTCTCTCCAACCAATATTTCCACCTTACGGATTTCCTCGTCCGTCACTTTCTGGAAATGAGAGAAGTCGAAACGTAAAGAATCAGGCGAAACATACGAACCTTTCTGCTCTACGTGCGTACCTAATACCTCACGCAGCGCCTCATGCAAAAGGTGCGTGGCAGAGTGGTTACACTCACACTGGATACGCTTTTTCACGTTGATCTTTGCGGTAAATGTAGCCGTTACGTCCTTCGGTAGTTTCGCTACCAAATGAACCGGCAAATTATTCTCACGTTTCGTATCGATCACGTCGATCTTCTCGTCATCGGCGATCAACCAACCCGTATCACCGACCTGTCCACCCATTTCCGCATAGAACGGGGTTTGATCCAGAACGATCTGATATAATACTTTATTCTTTTGTTTGATCTGGCGATAACGCAAGATCTCTGCCTCGCATTCGAACAAATCATAACCCACGAACTTACATTCACCCTCTTTCAGCGTGATCCAGTCGCCTGTCTCGATAGCGGCGGCGTTACGGGCACGCTCTTTCTGCTTCTGCATAGCCTTATTGAACTCCTCGATATCGGCTTCCATGCCGTTCTCACGAAGAATCAATTCCGTCAAGTCCAACGGGAATCCGTAGGTATCATATAATGTAAAGGCATCTACGCCATTCAAGACCGTCTTGCCCGCAGCCTTCGTCTCCTCCATTTTCTTATCCAGCAAACGGATACCGGTTTCCAAGGTACGAAGGAAAGATTCTTCCTCCTCCTTGATAACCTTCTCAATCAAAGTTTTCTGAGCGATCAATTCCGGATAAGCGTCGCCCATCGTCTCGATCAATACAGGCAAAAGCTTATACATAAACGCTTCCTTGCGATCCAAGAACGTATAACCGTAACGAACGGCACGCCGCAAAATACGACGGATTACATAACCGGCCTTAGCGTTGGAAGGCAACTGTCCGTCCGTGATAGCGAAAGCGATCGTACGGATGTGATCGGCGATCACACGCATGGCGATATCTTGCTGTTTATCCGTACCGTAAGTCGTACCCGCCATTCCCGCGATTACCTTGATAATCGGTTGGAATACGTCCGTATCATAATTTGAGGTCTTACCCTGCAATGCCATACACAGACGCTCGAATCCCATACCGGTATCGATCACCTTAGCCGGCAGCGGTTCCAAAGAGCCGTCGGCCTTGCGGTTGAATTGCATGAACACAAGGTTCCAGATCTCGATTACTTGCGGATGATCCTTATTTACCATATCGGCACCGCTGACCGCCGCACGCTCCTCGTCCGAACGAAGGTCGATATGGATCTCGGAACAGGGACCGCAAGGACCCGTGTCCCCCATTTCCCAGAAGTTATCATGTTTGTTACCGTTCAGAATATGATCTTTCGGTAAATATTGCTCCCAATAACCAGCAGCTTCGTTATCACGATCTAAGCCTTCAGCGGGGCTTCCCTCGAATACGGTGGCATATAAACGCTCCGGATTCAGCTTCAATACCTCTACCAAGTATTCCCAAGCCCAGTTGATCGCCTCTTTCTTAAAATAATCTCCGAACGACCAGTTTCCGAGCATCTCAAACATCGTATGATGATAGGTATCATGTCCTACCTCCTCTAAATCGTTATGCTTACCGCTAACACGAAGACATTTCTGAGAGTCCGCGACACGAGGATACTTACGGGGCACGTTGCCCAAGATAATATCTTTAAACTGATTCATTCCCGCGTTCGTAAACATCAACGTGGGGTCACCCTTTACCACCATTGGAGCGGAAGGCACGATCTGGTGTTCCTTAGAAGCGAAGAATTGCTTGAAGGATTCACGGATTTCTTTTGCTGTCAACATAATCTATTTATATAGTTCTCGTTAATATTCTGAAAAACAATTTGCAAAAGTACTGCAAATTATTATTTTTGCGTGCATTCAGATAACAAAAAATGTAGATGAAACTCTTTAAAAGTCGCAAAACATACTATTTATACAATCCGAACACACTCAATTATGAGCGTGTATACCCATCTAGCAAAGACCGGCTGTTCACCGTTCTCCGCCATTTAAGCACCGGAATAGCGTTCGGCGTAGCCACTTTTTTCGTCATGATGCATTTGGTGGACTCTCCGATGGAATCTCAGTTACGTAAGGAGAACCGCCTATTGCAAACTCAATACGAGGTACTTTCCCTTCGCTTAAATAACGCGTTGGACGTATTGGATGATATCCAACAGCGTGACGAGAATCTGTACCGGGCGATCTTCCAAGCCGAGTCCATCCCCGAGTCCGTTCGGAAAGCCGGGTTTGGAGGGACAAACCGTTACGAGCATTTGATGAGTCTGTCCAATCCGGAGCTTGTAGTCTCCACGACCCAAAAGATGGATATGCTACGTAAGCAATTATATATCCAATCCAATTCCTTGGAAGAACTGATCTCCCTAGGAAAGAACCAAGAAGAGAGAAGTAAATGTATCCCGGCGATCCAGCCGATTTCCAATAAGGATCTGCGTCGTACCGCTTCCGGCTATGGCGTACGTATCGACCCGATTTACCGTACACCTCGTTTCCATTCCGGAATGGATTTCTCGGCAAAAGTGGGAACGGAGATCTACGCGACAGGTAATGGCGTTGTCACTTTCGCCGCTTGGAAACAGGGATACGGAAATTGTTTGATTATCGATCATGGCTACGGCTATCAGACTTTATACGGTCATATGAGTAAGTTCAAGAAACGTGTCGGACAAAAGGTTACTCGTGGAGAGGTGATTGGCGAGGTTGGAAATACCGGGAAATCTACCGGCCCTCACTTGCATTATGAGGTAATCGTACGAGGGAAGTATGATAACCCATCTAAATACTATTACATGGATCTCTCACCTGAGGAATACGACCGTATGATCCAGATTGCCGAGAATCATGGTCAGGTTATGGATTAAACTTCATTAGCAGTATGAGTCTAAAAAAGAATAAAGATCTCAAACTCTATTTTTCCATCAGCGAGGTGGCGCAGATGTTCGACGTGAACGAGTCCACCCTTCGCTTTTGGGAGAAGGAGTTCGATATCATCAATCCAAGGAAGACGAGCAAAGGTACCCGTTTTTACAAGCAGGAGGATATCGACGCGGTACGCCTCATCTACCATCTGGTTAAAGAGAGAGGGATGACCTTGGCCGGCGCACGGCAAAAACTGAAGGACAATAAAGAGACGACGATCCGGCAAGAAGAGATCGTAAACCGCCTGAAACAAATCAAAGAAGAGCTGTTAGCTATGAAAGACGCATTCGATGCTTTTGCCCCGAAAGTGTGATTATTCTGTTGATAAAACCAGAACAAAACCGTACCTTCGTCCCCAATTAAATAAAACATAAGCAAATAAAATACAAGACATGGAAATTACAGGAAAAATTATTCAAGTCCTACCGGAAGTAGGCGGTGTCAGCAAAGCCGGAAACGAATGGAAAAAACAAGAGTACGTATTAGAGACACACGATCAATATCCCAAGAAAGTATGCTTCCAGATATTCGGAGCGGATAAGATCGCTCAAGCGGCCATTCAGCCGGGCGAGGAATTGACAGTCTCTTTCGACATTGACAGCCGTGAGTACCAAGGCCGCTGGTTCACCAGTATCAACGCATGGAAAGTAGACCGTCCGATGGCGGCAGCTTCTCAAGCCGCTCCGATGGGAGTAACTCCGGATAATTTCGCTCCGGCTTCCGCTCCTACGGCTCCAGCCTCATCCGCTCCTGATTTCGGACCGGCCAATCCTATTGATGATTTGCCATTCTAAAGACTAATGGATATCGTATTACTAATTGGCGGTTTACTACTAATTTTAGTTGGGGCTAACGCCTTGACGGATGGTGCCGCCTCAGTAGCCAAACGCTTCAATATTTCCAGCTTAGTAATCGGGCTAACTATTGTGGCGTTTGGGACTTCCGCACCGGAATTAACGGTCAGTGTCGTATCTGCCTTGAAAGGAAGCTCAGATATCGCTATTGGTAATGTAGTAGGAAGCAATATATTTAACGCCTTGATGATTGTCGGCTGTACGGCCGCTATCGTACCGATCAGCGTCACGAAAGGTACGTTGAGCAAAGAGATCCCTCTTTGCGTGCTTGCCTCAATCGTATTATTTATTTGCGCGAATGACGTTTTGATCAACGGCGCGTCGCAAAATAGTATCAGTAGTAGCGATGGAATGTTACTATTATGCTTCTTCGCCATTTTCCTTGGCTATACATTCGCAATCGCACATAATGGAGAGGAAAATGGAGAGAGCACGATTAAAATAATGCCCATTTGGAAAGCGAGTTTATTCATCATTGGTGGATTGGCTGGTTTGATTTACGGAGGACAATTTTTCGTGGATGGAGCTTCTGGTATCGCCCGTGGACTGGGTGTCAGCGAATCTATTATCGGTTTGACTTTAGTGGCCGGAGGAACCTCTCTTCCTGAGTTAGCGACTTCCGTCGTGGCCGCATTAAAGAAGAACCCGGAGATGGCGATCGGAAATGTTATCGGTTCCAACCTCTTCAATATATTCTTCGTATTAGGTTGTAGCGCAACAATCACGCCGATGAACATACAAGGCATTACCAATCTGGATTTGGGCGTCATGATCGGTTCATGCGTATTGCTTTATATTTTTGGCCTTTTCTTCAAGAAACGGACCATCACTAGGCCGGAGGGAATCCTATTGATCGCTTGTTATATAGCTTATATAACTTATTTGATTGTCGGCTGATAAAGCTTTTATAAAACAAAAGTGTAGCGAAGCACTTCGCTACACTTAATCCGCTACACGTCCGACAGATTTAATATTCTGTATCTTCGACAAAGTCACGCACATTTTCTGGATATCTTCTACGTCATGAACTTTCATCTTTATCTTACCTTCGAACACGCCGTCTTTCGCCTCGATCAGCAAGCGCATGATGTTCACGTTGAAATCCTCGGAAATCGTTTTCGTGATCGTATTCAGTACGCCTATCGAGTCTATACCTTTCACCTCTAGCGTGGCCTCAAAAGAAGCGTTCATATGGCTGCTCCAAACCGTATTCAAGATACGTTCGCCAAAGCTACTTTTCAAGCGCATGGCGATCGGGCAGGAACGTTTATGAACCACTACGTTACCATCGTCATTGATAAAACCTAAAGAGTCATCTCCCGGAATCGGCTTACAACATTCGGCAATTACATAATTACGCTCAAAAGCCTCCTCTTTCAATAAATAAGGCTTTTTCTTATCATATTTAGGCTTCTCTTTCTTGGCTTCCTCCTCTTCGGGTTGTTTCACCTTCTTGGAAGCGACACCCAACGCCTGTTTCACATACTTAAACAAGACATTATCCGTCTTCTCCTTCAACAGCTTCTTTAAATTCTCGGGCAAAACCACATCCCCCTTCTCTACCGCATAAAAGAATTCCTCGCGTTTCGAGAATCCAAAGTACATACCTAATTTATCCAGATTGGATGTACTCGCCTCAAGCTCCGAACGCTTGAAGGCATCAAGAACTTTTATCTCTCCATACTTAGCGACCTCTTTACGGACACGCTTTAATACGGCATCGATCTTCGCACGAGCCTTAGCGGTAGTCACGAAGTTCAACCACTCCGGTTGCGGCTCCTGAGAACGGGAAGTCAAGACCTCCACCTGATCTCCACTGGACAGCGGATGACTCAATGGCACCAAACGATGGTTTACCTTAGCGCCAATACATTTATTACCGATATCGGAGTGAAGCGCATAAGCGAAATCCAAGGCGGTAGCCCCTTGGGGCAATGTCTTTATATCTCCTTTCGGAGTGAAAACAAATATCTCGGAAGTAAATAAGTTCAGTTTGATCGTATCCAAGAAATCCAGCGCATTCGGGTCCGGACTCTCCAATATCTCGGTAATGGTTTGTATCCATTTATCCAATTCCGTATCCTCCTCCACGTTGGATTCCTTGTATTTCCAATGGGCAGCGAAGCCTTTCTCTGCGATATCATCCATACGGCGGCTACGGATCTGGATCTCTACCCATTGTCCATCCGGTCCCATAACGGTCAGATGAAGCGCTTGATAACCGTTCGCTTTCGGACGGCTCACCCAATCACGGATACGGTCGGGACGAATCCGGTAAATATCCGTAATAGCCGAGTAGATATCCCAACATTGGTTTTTCTCGTCCACACCGGGAAGCGGGTCAAAAATAATGCGGACCGCATAAATATCATAAATATCCTCGAAAGCGACACCCTTGCTTTCCATCTTATTCCAAATGGAATAGACCGATTTCACACGGGCACGCATCTCATACTGAAGTCCCATCGATTTCAGCTTCTCGTCCACAGGGGCGGCGAAACGCTCGAATAATTTATTACGGCTCTCTTCTGTCGCTTTCAACTTAGCGCTGATGAAGTCATATTCTTGCGGATGCTCATATTTAAAACTCAAATCCTCCAGTTCCGTCTTGATCGAGAAGAGACCCAGACGATGCGCCAGAGGAGCATACAGATAAAGAGTCTCACCCGCGATCTTAAATTGCTTGGCGGGAAGCATGGAACCCAAAGTCCTCATATTATGAAGACGGTCTGCGATCTTGATTAGAATCACCCGTATATCGTCACTCATAGTCAGCAGCAACTTACGGAAGTTCTCGGCTTGAGCCGAGGCCTGTTCCCCAAAAATGCCACCGGATATCTTCGTCAAGCCATCCACGATCTGGGCGATCTTGTCTCCGAACATATCCCGGATATCCTCCACCGTATACTCGGTATCTTCCACGACATCATGCAATAGCGCAGAGCAAATAGAGGTAGAGCCCAAACCCATCTCCCGGCACACGATACGAGCCACGGCGATAGGATGCATTATATAAGGTTCGCCGGAACGCCGTTTCACTCCGGCGTGCGCTTGATTAGCGAAATTAAAAGCTTTCGTGATTCGTTCGACCTTACGGCGGTGGTTTGACTTCAAATAATCGTTCAACAACGCATTGAACCCATCTTGTATCATCTGTTCGTCCGCAGAGAGAACGGACGCAGCCTCGCCCGTTTCTTTTATATCTTTTGTGTCCTTTGTATCGTCCATGGTTTTACACCTCCCATTTTTATACTGTATAGCCACAAATATATACAAATATTTGGAAGGAAACCCTAACAAAAGACAAAAATAGAATATCTACTGCTTAAATATGGATCCCATAGTCGTGTTTAACCTCGTCCATGACAAAAGTACTTCTCAACGAGCCCAAACTATCGATCGTTCCTAACACATTTAAAATAAACTCTTGATAATATTTCATATTGGGAGCGTGTATCTTCAATAAGTAATCATAATCGCCTGAAATATTATAGCACTCCGTTACCTCGGGGATTTCTTGGATAATCCGGGTAAACTCAAAAGCTATATCCTTATTCAGCCGAACCAATTTCACGCTACAAAAGACAACAAAGCCTTGATTCAGCTTCTCCGCATCTAGTACCGCTATATACTTCTTTATATATCCACTATTCTCAAGACGTTTTAAACGCTCGAACACCGGGGTTGACGAGAGACTGACCCTTGCCGCCAACTCTTTCGTAGTCAACCGGGCATTATCTTGTAACGTTCGGAGGATTTGCAGATCCACCTTGTCTAACTTATCTGAAACATTCATAAGAAAAAAATTCTATCGGATTGATTCCCCAACGTCCTTCGCCGAAGATGTATTCTATTTATAGCCCTAAAAATAGTATTATTTTCTATATTCTCAACGAATCTTGTCCAAAAAGCACACACATCATACATTTGCCAACAGAATAAGAACTAAATAAACAAGATGACTATGGCAACAAAGAAGTTACATTTCGAGACATTACAACTTCATGTAGGACAAGAACAACCGGATTCCGCAACCGACGCACGTGCGGTACCCATTTATCAAACAACTTCCTATGTATTCCATAACGCACAACATGCGGCAGACCGTTTCGGCCTACGTGACGCGGGGAATATTTACGGACGTTTGACAAACTCCACGCAAGGCGTTTTCGAGGCACGTGTAGCTGCCTTAGAAGGAGGCGTGGCAGGTTTGGCCGTGGCTTCAGGAGCAGCGGCTGTCACCTATGCGTTACAGAACATAGTGAGGGCAGGAGATCATATTATCGCAGCCGATAATTTGTATGGCGGTTCCTTCAACCTGATCACCCATACACTGGCCTCCCAAGGCATTACTAATACGATTATCAATGTAAATGACCTAAACGCATTAGAAGCAGCTATCCGGGAAAACACGAAAGCCATTTATGTAGAGACATTCGGGAATCCTAACTCTGACGTAACGAATCTGGATGCGGTAGCGGAAGTCGCCCACCGACACCATATTCCATTAATCGTAGACAATACGTTCGGAACCCCCTACTTGATTCGTCCGATCGAACATGGAGCTGACATCGTCATCCATTCCGCCACAAAGTTCATAGGGGGACATGGCAGTAGTCTAGGAGGCGTAATTGTAGATGGAGGTACTTTCGACTGGAAGGCGAATGCCGATAAGTTTCCTACATTAGCCAAACCAGACCCAAGTTATCATGGAGCCATATTTGCGGACGTAGCAGGTTCCGCCGCCTTTGTCACCCGTATCCGTGCGGTCATTCTTCGCGATACCGGGGCAACGATCTCTCCTTTCAATGCTTTTATCTTGTTGCAAGGATTAGAGACCTTATCCCTACGCGTGGAACGCCATGTAGCAAACGCATTGAAAGTCGTGGATTATTTATCAAAACATCCGAAAGTAGAAAAGGTGAATCATCCATCACTTCCTACCCATCCGGACCACGAACTTTACAATAAATATTTCCCAAATGGTGCCGGCAGTATCTTCACCTTCGAGATCAAAGGCGGGCAGGAAGCCGCTTGGAAATTCATCGACTCACTGGAGATATTTTCCCTACTAGCGAATGTCGCCGATGTAAAGAGCCTTGTCATTCATCCATACACGACCACTCATTCCCAGATGAGTCCGGAAGAACTTGCCCAACAGCACATAACACCATCCACCGTACGCTTGAGCATCGGAACCGAATATATAGATGATATTATAGATGATCTGGATCAAGCTTTCGCTAAAATCTGATAGCGCACTTCCAAAAGGAAAAGGACAGAAGCAAAGAAGACGATCCCTGTTCGACACAAGGATCGCCTTTCTAATCAACATCACATCGAGCCAAGGTTACACTCATTTATTCTCAGCCAAATAGATATCCGTAAATGTCACAGCTCCGGTTAATCGGTTATTGTTGTTAGTTACATTTAACAATATGACATACTTGCGATACTGATCGGCAGTCAACGCCTCTTTCATCAGCTTCAAATTGCCATACACGGCTTTTTGCAATCGTTCATCCTGACGCTTCAGGTCTTTGCTCAAACTCTTTCTTTGTTCTTGTACAAAATAATCATTAATGTTAAGTACCTCCTCCATTTGGTAAGGAGCCAATCCTAGATAAGAACTCAATCGGCTAAACTCTACCGCAAACGGTTCTTTATTCCCATATTCATTCACACATTGCGCTTTCGCAAAATTCATTGTAGCACTCATTCCCAAAACCGCTACCGCCATAATTAACTTTCTCATAATACCTACAATTTACCTATTACAAAACCATTCACAAAACAAACACTCATTTTAGAGAAGATAGCCTAAACATTCTTTTGTTTCGGACTAATCCTTTTTTACAAACCTATTAACCTATCTAATGTGTATGATAAAACTCGGATTAACATCAAAATTTCAACTTACATCTTATTGATGTATCTCCTTGTTTGTATTGCAAAGATGAAGAATTATCGGATAGGTAGTTTCCGATTGTTGACGAAAAGGAAAAAATGGGGATTGAACACGAAAAGGGCAAAAAAATGCCGGCTTTAAGAGAACCGGCATTTCTATTTAATTATCATTCCAGACTTACTATCCAAGACTTAAACTCGGATGCTTTATTTTTACTAATATATATACGCTCAGGCACTTCTATATCCAAAGTAACGAGCAAACGGCTATCAAACCAAATTGTTATGTCCTTCACGCTATCACGAGAAATGATGAATTGTTTATTCGCACGGATAAAATCAGCAGGACTTAAAGAAGAAATTATCTGTTCCAATGTTTTAGCATATGGATACGAATTACCAGTCTTTAAATAAACATATGTATTCTTATCAGCCGTATAGAAACAAGACACATCTTTCAAGCTAATAGGCAACAATTTATCCTTAATAGGAATCAGTAGTTTATCCTTGTATTTAGGAGTAGTAGACAACTGTGTTAATTGGGATAAATAATGGATGATATCTTGATGATTCCATCGGCTAAACTTATCTAAGGCCCTTTTCAATTCTTCCGACTTAATCGGCTTCAAGATATAGTCTATGCTGTTTACTTTGAAAGCGTCGATCGCATATTGATCGTACGCCGTAGTAAAGATGATCGGTGCCTCCACCTCTATCTGGTCAAAAATAGCGAAAGCGGAACCGTCCGATAAATGAATATCCATAAAAATCAAATCCGGCCTCGGATTGGCTTGCAGCCAACGTACCGTTTGCCGGACACTCTCCGTATTTCCCATGATCTCAATCGTGGGATCTATTGTAACCAACATATCCGCTAAGTTCTCATAGGCGGCGGTCTCGTCCTCTACGATCAGTATTCTCATATAGCATCATTTTAGTGGTAGGTATACCTGAAACTCATCCTCATCAGATTCTACCCGTATTTGTTTATTCATTAATAGAAAGAAACGATTCTCCAGATTCTTAAGCCCGGTTCCATTCGTATCCGGTAAGGTCAATTTCGGATAGATTGGATTAGAAACAACCAGTTCCATTCGCTCGTTCAGCCGGATCAAGATATCCATTCGGTGCTCGCTGTCTATAATATTATGTACCGTCACGTTCTCTACCAACGGAAGCAAAGATAATACGGGAATTCGCAAGTTCCGCTTATCTTCGGGAACTTCGATCGTAAAAGTCAGCTTATTGGCGAAACGGACTACCATTACATGCTGAAAAGCCTCTATAAACGCAAGCTCCTCCGACAGTGGTACCAAATTCTTTTTATCACTCTGAAGGATATAACGGAATATATCGGACAATTTCGTAACATACAACAAGGTATTCTCATCGTTTTTCTTCCGTATCAAGGAGGAGATTCCATTCAATGAATTGAAAAAGAAATGCGGATTGATCTGGTTCACCAATGCATCGCAGCGGCTCTGCAAATTCTCGACACGCAGATTCTCGATCAATTGATCCTTTTCCCGTTGATTGTGATATAGCATTTGTATATAGCCGATCAAGGTACATAACAACGCCAACACGATAAACTGGAAGATAATGATACTCAAAAAACGATCATAACTAATAGTCAGGAAGGAGATCAATTTATAGACAACAAAGCCTCCGGAAACGTACAGGGCATTCCAGAGCAACCGCTCGAAGAAGGAGGTACAATCCTCATGCTTCAAGTTACTTTTCAGCAAAAACCAAATAAGTCCCCAAAAGTAAAGAAAACGGAACCCAAAGAAGACCTTGATGATCGTTCGGAGCCAGATAGCTCATGTCACAAAAGATCCATGCCAAATTCGGGTAGGCGATAAACACCGCGCAAACCAAACTGACCAACCAAGGTTTAGCCTTGACCACTGATATCTTTTCATCCAATGAACCCATACGATTGTATCTTTTTTCGTATACAAAGGAATAAAAAATCATTCACATCCTTCTCCAGTGCACGAAGAAAGCGAAAAAAAAGAGTTAAAGACGAATTATCCCCGAATGATCATCCTACCGGTATCTTCAGTACTTGGCCCGGACGGATATCCGGACTTGACAGCCCATTCACCTTTTGTAAGGAAGAAGCGGTAACCCCAGGGTATTTCTTGGAAATCGAATAAAGTGAATCTCCCGATTTAACCTTATAAGAGACAAAATCTTTATTGGCGGAAGCGATCTGTTTTGTAGCGACGGAAGCCGACTTTTTCGTTGTTGTCGCAGTTGATTTCACCGGAGTCTTGGCAGCCGAGGCAAAAGCGACACCCCCATTATCTACATATAATCTTAACCGTTTTCCTTTCGCTACCCGGTTGGAGCCTAGCCCGTTCCATTTACGGATATCTTTCGCTGTCACTCCATAGCGATTAGCGATCGTATAAAGATTCTCACCACTCAATACCACGTGGGTGATTTTTTCCCGGGTCGCACCACTTGGTAAAGAGCCATTAGAGTTATTCGCAGAAATGCAATTCGCCAACAGTTCCTCGATCCGATGCATATAGACCGTATCTTCTTTATCAATGAAAGCATAGGTTTCTGCCGCAGGTAGTTTCAAGACCGAAGGGCGGGTATTACCCGGAACGATGTCTCTTTTATATTGTGGATTTAACGCACGCAACGTCTCAATATCTACTTGCAATAGATCTGATACCTGCTGCAAATGTAGGGCATTATTCACCATGACCGTATCCGTGGCTAACGGCAAGCTGGTTTGCATCGGACAGATGTTATGCTCGCAATAATAATTCATGACGTAATTGGCGGCGATAAATAAGGGGACGTATGAACGAGTCTCTTTCGGTAAATAAGGGAAGATATCCCAGAAGTCCGTCTTGCCCCCCGAACGACGGATCGCTTTATTCACGTTGCCCGGCCCGCAGTTATAAGATGCCAACACTAAATTCCAATCCCCATAGATAGCGTACATATCCTTGAAATACTTACAAGCGGCCTCGGTCGCTTTCAAGGGGTCCCGGCGCTCGTCCACCAAGCTATTAATCTCCAAGCCATAGCTCTTACCCGTAGGAAGCATGAATTGCCATAAACCACAAGCGCCCACACGAGAGAGGGCTACCGGATTCAAGGCACTTTCCACGACGGCGAGATATTTCAATTCAATAGGCAGGCCATGCTCATCCAACACCTGCTCGATTATCGGAAAATAAAAGTCCGCCATCCCCAGCATATAACGCACTAAATTTCGTTTACGCTCCGCATATAAGTCAATACAATCACGCACTATATTATTATAGGGCAAAGCGATCACGCTGGGAAGCCTAGACAGGCGGTCGATATAGACCGAATCCGGGAAATAGACATTCTCGTCGTCATCATGGCAAAAGTCCTCTCTTTTTGAGAAATATTGCACATGCCAAGTACGGAGCAAACTATCCACGTTCGCATCCAAGCTTTCCGGAATCAATCCGACCTCAGACTCCAGCGAGCTTAAGGTATCTTTTTCCTCAATTCGGGTCTCTTCCTGCGCATAGACCAATGAGACCAAACAATTTAAACAAATGAGTGCTAGCAGGTATCTTTTCATGTATATCAGAATTTTAGACTGCAATTCAATCCGTAAGTACGAGGCGTGACACTCGTCTTCGGACTAACAACCGGCTCCAAATGCAAGGATAAATCCGGTGATATATCAAAATCGAATAACTGGGCATCCACGTAAGCATCCACGATACTCAACGCATACACCCCGACCGTAATAATTATACTCAAGTCTCTATATCGACGAAAATAATCCTTCTGTCTTTTCAATTGATCCTTGAAATTTGAATTATTAATCGCATCCTCAGGAGCCATGGAAGTCAAGTCTTGCCAACTTTTACTCCAAGCATCCGGATTTTCCAGATTCTTAGCGGCATCATACATGATATCCTTATAAGCCGTCGAATAATCCTTATAGTTCTTGTTGTTCCAAGTCACGGCATACATACATCCCATCAAGCCACCGTAAACGATCGGTAATTTCCAATATTTCCGGTTATAGATCTGTCCCAGACCCGGAACCAAGGCGAACAAGACCGCTTTTGTCGGATTCGGCTTAAAAGCCAGCTTCATCTTCACTTCCGGTACGCCCACCGAATCGGCCGCCATCAAGACGGCTTGCACGGTAGAATCCGGGGCAGCTACCTCCACGGAATCGGAAACTATAGCAGGAACGGCTTTCTCCGTCTTATCCTCCTGTGCGTTACCCATCCCGGCATAGCACATGAATCCGATCAAAAGGAGTATGATTCGATTTCTCATTTCAATTTATCCAGTAACCCGATCAATTGCTCCAACTCTTCTTCCGTGGCGAAAGGAATCGTAATTTTACCTTTTCCCTTCTCATTGCAAGTCAACTGGACTTTCGTATTGAAGTAACGGGACAAATGATCTTTCAGCAATTTAAACTCTTCCGGAAGTATCGGCTTACGATCCGATTTTTTCTTTTCCGGCAATTCCGGTTGTATTCCCTCGGCTATATTACGCACCATCTCCTCCACGTTACGAACGGAGAGTCCTTGAGCCAATATCTGCTCATATAAAGCTAATTGAACCTCCGGATCATCCACCGGGATCAATGCCCGGGCATGTCCCATATCGATCTTCTTGTCCTTCAATCCTACTTGGATCTCGGCGGGAAGTTTCAACAAACGAAGGTAATTGGCGATCGTAGCACGCTTCTTTCCAACCCTTTCGCTCAACCCCTCTTGGGTCAAGCCGTAATTATCGATTAATTTTTGATAAGCTAACGCGATTTCGATAGAGTTCAAGTCCTCTCGTTGGATATTCTCTATCAAAGCCATCTCCACCACGTTCTCGTCGGCCGCCGTCTTAATATAAGCGGGAATACGCTCCAAACCTGCTTTAAGCGACGCACGATAACGGCGTTCGCCAGAGATGATCATATATTGCTCGGGGCCGATTTCCTTCAACGTAATCGGCTGTATCACGCCTAACGAACGGATAGAGGTAGCCAACTCCTCCAAGGTCTCTTCCTCAAAGACGGATCGAGGTTGTTCCGGATTAGGCTGGATCTTGCTTAACTCGATCTCACTAATAGACGATGAACCACCTGTCTTCAGGTCATCCATCGTAATTAACGCGTCTAATCCACGGCCTAACGCCGATCTTTTTAATGCTGCCATAATCCTTTATTTTTTTCAACAATCTCCTGTGCCAACTGCATATGGTTGATAGATCCTTTCGAATCCGCGTCATACAATAAGACAGGTTTACCGTAACTGGAAGCCTCGCTCAACTTCACGTTTCGTTGGATCACGGTAGTAAATACCAAATCGCGGAACGGACGTTTCACTTCCTCATAAATCTGGTTCGCCAAACGCAGGCGGGAATCATACATAGTCAAGAGGAATCCCTCTATCTCCAGTGCCGGGTTCAGCTTTGATTTGATAATCTTGATCGTGTTCAACAGCTTACTGATACCTTCCAAGGCGAAATACTCGCATTGTACCGGGATGATCACCGAATCGGCGGCTGTCAAGGCATTCACGGTTATCAATCCCAAAGAAGGAGAGCAGTCGATCAGGATAAAATCGTACTTCTCTTTCAGCGGTGTCAATATCTGCTTCAATATCCGTTCACGATTCTCCAAGTTTAGCATCTCGATCTCCGCTCCCACCAAATCGATATGAGAGGGGATGATATCCAGTCCTTCCACTTCAGTCTGTGTGATAGCGCCACTCGCGTCCTCACCGTTCACCAGACATTCATAGATAGAAAGTTCTACATTACGTATGTCCACACCCAGACCGGATGAGGCATTCGCCTGCGGATCAGCGTCTACGACCAGCACCTTTTTCTCAAGAGCGGCCAATGACGCAGCCAGATTAATCGTGGTGGTTGTCTTCCCGACTCCACCTTTCTGATTTGCTAAAGCGATAATCTTTCCCATACTATACCTAATTAATTCGAGGGCAAAACTAAACATTAAAAACTGAACCAAACAGGGTTCAATCAAAACAATGCTTGTTTTGTTGATAAATCGCCCTAACTGTTGATAACTCGCAAATATAAGCAGAATAAATCAAATAGAGGGTTATAAGGCTGGTATATAGGTGTTTTTTTGGAAATGATAACGAAGTTTTAAGTTACATACAGACCCATCCCATCCTTCGGGCAATGTCTTGGAATATATTTTTATCGCAGGAAGGAACCTTTATCGTATAGATCTCAGACCGTGATTCCACATGAAAATATCCCTTTTCCGGAAGCCTTTCCTCCGGCAAGGCCTTTCCCTCAAAAGACTGTAGCTCATAATGATTATCATTATAAGACACATTGAAATATTCATTGTCATTCTCCGGATTCAGATAAAGAGTCCTTAAATCGATCCTTCCTCCCAAATAATCATCCAGCCTAGAGGATGAAATCTTAATACCCGTATACCTGCATCCAGCCCCATCATCGAAAAGCAGGCATAAGTATTGCGTACCAAAAGAATCTTTAGCCACAAGGATTTGAGGCACACCATAAAACTCTAGGATCCTATCTAAAAACAAATTAGTCATAACATCATTACCTTTGCCTTATTTACATCAAAACAATAAGATCGCCACCAAGAATAATGAGCCACACCGAATGTCTTTTTAATCATGCCATCTTCTTTGCGAGAAGAAATCCAATGATTTCACAGGATCTCCTTCCGCAATTCTATAAAATACCCCACTACACGCCATAGCATCCGAAGGTGGACATAAGTCCGGTAGCTCCTCAAACCATTTCCTTTCTTCCATGATATCGCAAATATAAGCAGAATAAACAATATACCATATCAAGAATCCCATAAATATGACTAACGAGAAACCATAGCTAAACCACGTTTACCATTTTGACAATTTGTAATATCAAGTCCCGGAGAATCGATTTTTCCGGGCTGATGGACAGTTCATTCTCAAATACGAGAAAAAATTTCAGCAATCATTTACATGACAGCGTCTTATCGAAAAACGGCCTTTCATTCTAGCGGAATTCATTCATTGTAATTCATATTTAGTGGGTTGCTTGAGGGGGGTTATGGGGTTAGAACTGGGTCGTAACAAGGTTATGATGCCCATCCACAAGTATCAACAACCCTATTCTTGACTATTCACGATGCCCATCGGCACTACCGGCGTTGCCCAATGCGACCTATCGCATAGGCTTTCACCACTTATCACGTACAAAAAGGGGGCTTTTTCAATGAAAAATGCCGTTTACAGTCATCCAGCCTCTGCTATTTTACGCTCTCCACCGAAAAGGGATGTCACACATATAGACATTTATCTATCAAAAAGAAAGAATAACAGGGCAGTAGAGCCTAGAACCTGCACGAGTAGTCCTTACAATCCACGCCGGTAGTCGCATATGACAACACCGATACTCACACAAGGTGCTCATGAGAAAAGTATCTTAGTTTCATCGCCCCATACGCCTAAGATACTTCGCCAATGAACTTAGGATACTTGCTCAATGAAACTAAGATACCTTGTTTTTGTATTTAAATATGAAACACTCGTAGGGGAACGCACAAAAGCCCCGCCGAAGTACATCGACGGGGCTCTATCTTATGAACTGTGTCTTTCCTTACGGAAATTCGATCAGTTTTCTACTTATTTAACGATTGTCTTAACAGCCTCTTCACCCTCAACAGCTACAGCTACGATACCAGCAGGTACAGCGATAGTTGCGTTGTCTGAAGTAAGAACTGTCTCAGCAACAACCTTACCTAAGATGTTAGTGATAACTACTGACTTACCAGCAGCGCCTTGAACAGTTACAGTACCGTTGCCAGCTACTACAGATACACCTTCTACAGCTACTTCGTCGTTAGAAGTTACCATATCTCCCTTAGAAGCCTCTGGGTCTACATTGAATACCAACGCTGCATCACCACCGGTCTTAGAAGAGTTGAAATCAGAATCGCCGCGAGTTAATACCAAGCAACCATTATGCATCTTCAACCAAGCTGCATACTTAGGAGCGATCGCATTTTCCAAGCCATGAACATTTCCTAAAGGAACATTTCCATTTACAGAGGTCTCAGGGCTATCTGAGTAAACATTCGACTCAAACATGAACGCATTAGCTTCGCCCTCTTCTGTCACACTCGCTGCCTTGTCCGGATCTACATAACGGAAAGACCACGTTACATTCTTGTGTTGATCACCTTGTAAGTTTACGATATAAGCATCATCGATCTTAGCAGCTTTGTAAGACTTAATAATCTCATCAATATTCAAATCCGCCGGTTTCATATTCTTGAACTCGTTCACCAAGATATACAAGCTATCACCGGAATGAATTGCCTTAACGAAACCTACGCGAGTATAACCATTCTTAATATCCATGTATGGTTTATCCTTATCTGCTCTAGCTGAGTCCGCAAAGCTTACCAAGTATTTACCATAAGCGAAACCTGCACGTCCCGGCTTAGCATGCTGGCAATGCCATTTATCAGTCTTATGAGCGTTGCCATTCTCATCGATATAGAAGTGTTTGTCATCAGCCTCATCACAAGGAATCGTCTCAATAGCACCTTGATCATCACGTGCTACAGAAATCAAGTATTGAGGCTTAACATTGCCTGCGCCACGGTTCAACCATGCGGTATCAATACGCATAGCCAACTTACCATTCGCTTTATCCTTGTTCCAGATACCTAAATAATCAACAACGCCATTTTTATCCTCAAAGTTAGCATTGGTCTCATCCATCAAGTATTCATGACGATATCTCTCCACGAATGCCAAGCTATCTGCGCCATCATTCACGTTCTCGCCAAGAACCGCCTTATTGAAACGACGATATAAAGGAGCATCGCTAGGCTCTACCGTGAATGAAGAAGTTCTGGACTCATTCAATAATTGAACTTTCAAACCAGCAGTCATACCATCATCAGCGATACCAACTTTTGCTGTTGTTGTATTCAAATCATTAATATAAGCTTTTGTTCCATTCCAATTAGACTCTAGGATCGCATAATAATGCTTTCCGCTAAAGTGGTTATTCTCTTTGAAGAAGAATGTATCAACCTCGGCTGTAGTTCCTACATTCTTAGCACCCATCGCATACTTGCTACCATAAGCCTTAACTAATTTAGCATCTTTATTTTTAGCGATCACATAGTTTGTTCTCTCCAATTGAGCCAATCCCGGGATCTTCTTCAACAAAGCTGCATCTACATCAATACCATACTTAGCTGTAGAGCCTTCAGTCAAGGTATATTCGTTAGCAGCCTCCTTCACGTAAATCAAAGAATCTTTGTCTGCACCGTTAGCGATCCAATAATCTTGAGTGAACGGATTCAAATAGTTGAACTTATACTTATTAACGATCAACTCGTTCTTAGCAAGATACTTATAACCCAACTTCTTATCCTTGATTATGGCAGAGTCCGTGATCTGGACAAAAGTAACCCCATCCAAAAGATCATAAGAAGCATCGATCTCATTTTTGTCATTCAATCTCAATTGAACATTGTTATAAGTATCTAAGAACTCACGGTTAACCACCTTAATCGGAGATGTAGCCTGAGAAGCTTCCGAGTTCAAAGTCTTCGTGATTACCCATTGATAAGCTGGCATGTGCATAGGATCTTGCTCATCCAAAGTAACCCACTCAACCTTGTTGTTACCTACGTTATCATTCTCATGAATAGGAGCAGCCAGAACTTGTCCCTTAGCGTTCTTAATGATATACAAACCGTTAGCAATAGATGTCTTGTCACTTGCAGCATTGCAACCCTTCAAGCCAAAACCGATATGTGTATTGATTGGTCTAGCACCGATTGTCGCAATTCTGTCAGCTACCGTAAAGTTCTGCAACTTAACGAACAATTGAGAAGGAGCAACTGCATCACCAGGCATCTCAGCTACAGCGTTATTATCTAAATTAACGTCAGTATCAGAAACTCCTACATACTTAGAACCATAGTTCTTAATATCTGTTACATCTTTCCAATATTTTTCGGCATTCTTTTCATTCTTATAACGAACCTGCTTTACTTGGATAAACAAGCTATCTGTAGAAGGTTTGTAAGAGAACAAGAACTTATGTTGATTAGCCAACGTTGAATTCTCTACATCTTTGTTCGGCTCTTTTTCAGCATTTGTCCAGCCAAACTTCAAGAATTGGATACCTACACCATTAGCAGCGGTATCAACTTTCAAATAAGAGTTCTCATTCTCTTTATCTGTCACATAAACGAAATTGTGATCAGCAGCAAGACCACCCTTTAGTTCTTTTGCGACAAACGCTTTAGTCGTAAACGGGTTTACGTCAGCATTAGCATCCTGATTGAAATTAAGAACATTCTTATTATCTTTCAAATAAGCGTTAATCTCATCTGCACTCAACACGTAAGTACCTGCGTCGTACACAGTAAACTTTACAGCATCAGTTAAACCTCTAGCTTCACTAGCTAAAACTTTCTTAGCTTTTAACACACCATTATCTTCCAACAAGATAAGAACATAGTCAGCCTCTTGATAAGTAAACATCGGTTGATTTTTCTCCAACACTTCCTTGTAAGTTCTAGCAAAAGCCCAACCGCCGTAAGTTTCACCAACTTGAAGAGCCCCAGAAGTAGCGTTTACCGCCAAGCCCTGAACATCAGCCTCATTGATCGCCAAAAATTCACCTGTAGCTTTGTTCACGAAGTCATAGATAGGCTCTTTACCTTGACCTTGCTCCGTAATCGTAATACACCACAATGAATTCAGTAAATTGTAATTGGAAGCTTTGACAACATACTTGCCATTCTCTATAGCAAGGACACCGTTTGTCGTGTTGCCTGTAGCGGTGCTGGTTACTCTTAATTGATACAAACCGCTTAACGCAGCTTTATCCAATTTTGATACCATAAAAGCATCCGCACCATTGTTAACGCCAGTCAAATCTGCCGCATTCGCAGTAGTGAATGCTGAAGCTAAAAGTAAGCTAGCGCACAAAAAAGTAGAAAACTTTTTGTTCATAATTAAATAATTTAATATTAATACTAAAGTGTAATAAGCTCATTCATTGGGCTGCCTTCACAAAACCATAATACTGACAGCCGACTTTATCTATCATTTGCAAAGGTACGCGTTTCTTCGATTCGCGCAAATCTTCCCTATTATTTTTTTGTCATCCTACACGCTTTCTTATCAATCAAATAGGCTATTCATTACGAAATAGCGGATTATAACCACGAACTACCCATCCCTTACCTATATCCCCCACTCCATAAAAGCCATTCTCGAACCAAGGCCAAGCATAATAATCCCTCAACCACCAATCAATATAAATTAATGTACACGTACATTATTATTCATGTTATAAAGATTACTTCCACTGGAATTACCGTATCTTGAAAGGATACAAAGTACTATTTACCTCCCCATAGGATATATAATAAGTGCCAAAGGATATATACTTCCCCAACCAAGTAAGTATAACTGCTCCCAAAATCCTCGCCCGTTACCGAGCCTTCCTCACACACCCAATCCCAATACACATCATCCCAATCAGACCTACGTCAAAAGCCTCATCCTTCAAATTCGTTCATTTTTTGTGATCACTCAAACGACTAACATGAAAAGAGATTCTATAAACGAGCTACTTAGAAGGAAAGAAGAACGTAGGAGAAAGCCCTCGCAAAAATCCCAGATTCGCGCCCGAAGAGGTCACTTACAATAAGAAACCTCCTTAAAAGCATAGCGACGGATGCTTCCATCCCGTAACACTAGCAAAAGATGCCCGGTTGATTCAATATCATGGATACAGGCCTCGAATTCTCCCGCCTCATCCCTATAGGCATGATAGCCCTCCCTTCTATACAACGCAGATTGATAGCGGATACGAATATCCTCGTATTCCTCTTGGAGAAGAGATAAATAATAGCGATAGAATACAGAGAGGAAACGGTCCAAAACCTCTTCTCGATCTACTTCCTTACCGATTATTTGAAACAAAGAAACAGGATTCGGAGCATCTCCCCGAAACACCGTTTGATTCAAGTTTATGCCGATCCCGATGATGGAGCAATATAGATTATGCCCTGATAGATCGTTCTCGATCAACATTCCGCAAATCTTCTTATCTTTCCAATAAATATCATTCGGCCATTTCACTGTGACATGATCCGTATATGAGTCTAACGTCTCTTTCACACTCAAGGCCGCTATTTGAGAAATCAAGAACTGGCGATTTGCCGGGATGCACGTAGGGTACAGGACTGTACTAAACATCAAGTT
>ENA-OPDF01000634-OPDF01000634.1-human-gut-metagenome-genome-assembly--contig:-NODE-634-length-24143-cov-3.634341_pt1 | contig 24143 bp, 23 predicted proteins | sample MGYA00241575_ERZ501501 | MGnify/ENA primary metagenome ERZ501501 (study PRJEB25962, sample SAMEA1972229) | human gut metagenome | biome: human gut; feature: human-associated habitat; material: faeces... | reverse complement strand
TGGCCATATTTTCTTAATAGTTCGGCCGCAATTTGGTATATGCTGTCGTTCGACAGAAAAAAATGAACAGCACCGCCTGCGGAAAATTCCGGCGGGCGGTGTTGCTCGGTAAAGGTAATGAGAAGATGGCGTATTAAAAATAGGAATGTGCTGACCAATTCGCTTTTATGAAAGGGAATTCAATCAGCACGCCCGCAATTCCGACGGTCGGATGCGGCTCAAAGCGAGTCGCCGAAATCCATGCGGAATTTTGCTGCAAGCTTCTCCGGCCAGTCGGACACAGAATTCAGCTTGTCATAGAAATTGTGCGGTCCTTCGGTTTCGAACTTCAGTCCGCCGATAAGCTCCCTGTTGTCATACAGCCAGCAGATGCGGTCAATGAGATAGTTCATCTGCGAAACGGTGTATACCCTGCGCGGCACGGCAAGGCGAACGAGTTCCATTGCGCCGTAGGGCTCAACATCCGCATCATCCCACGGCTCATCAATTGCTCCGCGCTCCATGCCTCTTGCGCCGGAAGCGATATAAATTGCAGCTGCAAGGCTGCCCGCCGGATAGTCCTTGCGGGCGATATGCGGAACAAATTTCATTGCGTCGAGGTGACAGCCGAGACCGCCGGGCGGTGTGACAACGGGAATGCCTGCATCTTCAAACTCATTGCAGAGATATTCAATGAATTGCGGGCCCTGAGCAATAATATTTTCGTCCATTGTGTCGTCAAGCCCGAAGCAGATAGCTTCCATCTCTTTAACGCTCATGCCGCCGAAAGTGGGGAAGCCCTCAAAGCTTGAAACGAAGGTTTTGATATGCTCGAAGAGCTTTTTGTCATTAAGAATGATTGCGCCGCCCCTGCCGAAGCCGAGTTTGCGTGCGGAGAAATAGATGATGTCCATTGCGTCCGAAAGGGTGCGCACGATTTCACGAATGCTCTTGTCGGAATAGGCGGTTTCGCGGGTTTTGATAAAGTACAGATTGTCCTGAAGCAGGCTTGCGTCAAGAATGGAAAGCACTCCGTATTTTTTGCACAGTTCGGATACTGCAAGCATGTTATCAAGCGCAATGGGTTGGCCGCCGATGAGATTTGTGCCGGATTCAATGCGGACAAAGGCGATATTGTCGCCCTGCTCTTTGAGCACGCGTTCAAGCTTTTCAAGATCGAAATCGCCCTTGAACGGGTTGGAACTCTGCCTGTTAAGTCCGTCTTCCTGCAAACAGATAACGTAGTCGCCGCCGCAGTATTTGATTTTGCCAACGGAGGTGCCGAACTGGAAATTCATCGGAACGATCGAACCGGGCTTGGGCTGCACGAACGCAAGCGCAAGCATATGTTCACAGGCGCGGCCCTGATGAACGGGAAGAAAATAATCCTTGTTGAAAATCTCTTTGATTTTGGCAGCAAGGCGATAATAGGTTGCACTGCCGGCATAGCTGTCGTCGCCGACCATCATCGCGCCGAGCTGTTCGTTGGTCATTGCGTTGACGCCGCTGTCGGTCAGCATGTCGAGGTAAACATCCTCGCTGCGGAGGCAGTATGAATTGAAGCCCGCTTCGCGAATTGCGCTGACGCGTTCTTCAACGGACGGGATGCGTGTTTTTTGAACGATGCAAACCTTGTGCATCTCAAGGGGCAGGGATTTTCTGCGGTAATATTGAACCTTATCCATAGAATCTCCTTTCGGTCAATAAAATCATTCCGGTGAATGACTAAACAATCTGTTTGGATATAAACGCCGGCTGCATTCGTCCGTACGGATCGTGCAGTGTTCCGCCGATTACCCTGCTATTATACGCAGCAGTCGGATCGGGTGCAATTCAGGAACATGCGCAATTTCCGTTTGTTAACAGTTTTGCCACAATTCAAACTAAAATTATACTCAGTAATGCAGAAAATGCATTAACCAATGAATAACTCTCACTTTGAAAAACAAAACTGCGATTCGGAACTTCGGAACAATGAAGCTCGAACCGCAGCTGTCGGTGGTTATATCCTTTTTTCGGGAATCAAATGATTCGGAGAAAGTCGCATTGAATCATTCGGTAATATAGGCCTTTACAAGTTCGTAAGTGTTTTTTACGCCGTCAATGTGGGAACGTTCATATCCGTGGGAAGCGTAAACTCCCGCTCCGATAAGTCCGTGGCGCAGATCGTAACCGGCATCAAGTGCCGCATCCGCATCGGAACCGTAGAAGGGATAGACATCAAGCGCGTAATCAAGATTATGCTTCTTTGCAAGCTCAACAAAACGGGACGTAACATCGTAATTATACGGACCGTGTGAATCCTTTACACAGATGGAAACCTGATGTTCCTTGCATTCAAGTCCGTCGCCGACGCAGCCCATGTCAACGCTGATGATCTCTTCGGCATCGGCGGGAATACCGCTTGAGCCGTATCTCCGCTCTGCGCTTTCCGCTTCTTCAAATACGGTGAGATAGATGTAAACTTTGCGGGTCAAAGAAAGCTTTTCTGTTTTAATTGCCTTTGCAATGCCCATGAGAATCGCCGCACTGAGCTTGTCGTCGAGGAAACGGCTTTTAATATAGCCTGTTTCGGTGATTCTTGTGCGCGGATCAAAACAGACATAATCGCCCGTTGCAATGCCGAGTTTTTTTGTTTCGTCGGCGGAAAACACTTTTTCGTCAAGCACAAGCTCCATGTTATCGTAGCTGCGCTTCTGACTGTCGTATTCGCCGTTGACGTGAACGGAAGGGTTGTTCATCTGGAAACAGCCTTCAAAAACCTTGCCGTCACGGGTATAGACACGTGCATTTTCGCATTCGGCGTTGTTTGCGTTCATGCCGCCGATGCGGGTCAGCTTAAGCCTTCCGTTGCTCTTGACTTCGGATACCATTCCGCCGAGGGTGTCAATGTGTGCAGAGAAGACAACCGGGCTGCCTTCGCCGCCGAGGCAGCAGAGCACGCAGCCCTTGCGGGTAAGCTCAGGCTCAAAACCGAACTCGCGGAGCTGCTGCATGATGTAATCCGCAGCTTTGCGCGTGAATCCGCTCGGACTGTCTATTGCCATAATTTTCTTCAGTTCATCAAGAATATAGTTAAGCATTTTTCCTCTCCTTATGTAAAAACATCATTCGTTTAACAGCGCATCCGCAACCTGAAAAGCCGGAGTGCTTTCATCGATTCCGTTCAGCGCGTTTTTTTCGGTTTCATCGCCCTCATCAATCGGGCTGTGCGCTTCGGTGTGTGTACCCATGTTGATGAAAACCTGCATAAGCTCAAGGATTTCTTTTGTAAGCGGTTCGCCCTCGAACGCTGCCGCAACACCGATTTCGGATTCGCCGCAGGCGCGTACGATTTGAACAAGTTCCTCAAAACTCATTCCGGGAACATACAGGCTTTCAAGATAGTTCTCAGCGCCGTAGCATTCAAACCCGTGTGATTTAAGCTTTGCAAAATCGAGCTTTTCTTCAAACTCGGCGGCGAAAAGCTTGCCGTCGATCGACACTTGCAAAAAGTCAACGGCAATATCGCAGATTCCGTTCACGGTCAGAACAGGGATGGGATAGTATTCAAGAAAGTTGTCCCCGTTCACGGTAACGGTGTGGCGATCATAATAGCCCCATTCAACATTGTAACCGAGCTTTTCAAGCGTGTTGCGCAGCATGATGGCACGTTCACTCAGTGTACGGTACGAATCGTTGACGACGTTCACATTCTTAGGTATTTTCATAATTCAGGACTCCTTTTGCAGTTTGATTTCTTCAGACAGAAACGTAAAACCTGTTTTGCGCTTCGTGCAGTTTTTTATATTCGCCGCCGGCGGCGAGAAGTTCATCGTGGGTTCCCATTTCGGCAATTCCGTGTTCGTCAACAACGGCAATTTCATCCGCGTTACGAATGGTGGAGAGACGGTGCGCAATAACAAGCGTTGTTCTGCCCTTGCTCAACCTGTCGAATGCCTGCGTGATGCGCGCTTCGGTTGCGGAATCCAATGCGCTTGTTGCTTCATCCAAAATGAGAATCGGCGGGTTTTTCAGAAAAATCCGCGCGATGGAAACACGCTGTTTCTGCCCGCCGGAAAGCGTTATGCCGCGTTCGCCGACGATGGTGTCATATCCGTCGGGCATCTTCATGATATCGTCGTGAATTTCCGCCGCAACGGCTGCCTGCACGATTTCTTCATCGGTTGCATCGATTCGGCCGTAACGAATGTTTTCTTTGATGCTCGCGGCAAAAAGGAACACATCCTGCTGAACGATGCCGATATTGCGGCGCAGTGATGAAAGCGTAACATCGCGAATATCAATTCCGTCAACGGTGATGCTGCCGGAGGTTATATCATAAAAACGGGGCAAAAGGTGGCAAAGAGTGGTTTTGCCGCCGCCGGAAGGACCGACAAGCGCGAGTGTCTGTCCGTGCCTGATGCTGAGGCAAATGTTTTCAAGCACATTGCCGCCGGAACCGTACGCAAAGGAAATGTTTTTGAACTCAATGTCGCCCTTAACGTTTTTGAGCTCGATTGCATCGGGTTTATCCTGAATCTCGGCTTCTGTATCGAGCAGCTCCGTGAAACGTTTAAAACCGGCCATGCCCATTGTGTATTGCTCCGCAAATGCGGAAAGCTTGCGTATCGGGGTAACAAACGATGAGATATACATCATAAAGATGATAAGCGTCGTTGTCGTCATTTCGCCTTTCATAATGAGCACACCGCTCACGGCAAGCACAATGACATTGAGGATGGTTGTGAAAAACTCCATTCCCGCCATAAACATGCCCATGGTTTTGTAATACGCAGACTTGGAGTTGACAAAAATGCCGTTTCCCTGCTCGAATTTTGAAATCTCATAATCTTCATTTGTAAAGGCTTTTGCAACCCGTGCGCCGCTTATGGAGGATTCGATCTGCGAATTGATAACCGCCATACCTTCTTTGACCTTGCGCGAGGTGCGGCTCATGCGCTTCCGCAGATTCATAACGAAAATCAACATAACAGGAACGACGGCAATAAGAACGAGCGCAAGCCTCCACTCTATTGTGAGCATTACAACAAACGCGCCGATGAATGTCAGCATGGAAATGAAAACATCTTCCGGACCGTGGTGAGCAAGCTCCGTAACGTCAAAAAGATCGTTTGTGCAGCGCGACAGCAATTTGCCCGTGCGTGATTTGTCGTAAAAGCTGAAGCCGAGCTGCTGAAGATGCGTGAAAGCATCGCGGCGCATATCGGCCTCAATATGAACGCCGAGTCTGTGCCCGAGTGCCGTGACGATATATGTTGCACCGGTGCGAAGGATATAAAGCAGGAAACATACCGCCATAAGAATGAAAAACGGGCGGTATTGCGGCGCGGTTGCGGAAAGATAGCGATCCAGTGCCAGTTTGGACAGCAGGGGATAGGCGATGTCCACGGATGAAATGAACAACGCACAAAGCATGTCGACAGTGAACATGCCGATATGCGGCTTATAATAGGAAGCAAAACGCTTCAGGTTTGATTTTTTCGCGGTATTGTCTGTTTTATTTTTCATGGTATCAGTCTTTGGTTCTTTGATTTCGCTTTAATTTACTGTGCATCATTCGCCGTGCGGCGGACGACGGCGGGGTGAACGCACCTACTTGCTGTCTTCATCAAAAAAAGCATCATTGCTGATTTGTGATTTGTCAATGCCGGTTTGAGGTTTGACAGGCATTTTTTTGCATATCCCAAGCAGGATGATTGCTGCCGCAAACATCAGAACAGGTATAATTGCATTGATTCGCAGCACCCAAATAAGGCACAAAAGAATGAACGCCGCTCCTGTTAAAACAAGAGCGATTATGCTCAGCGCGCGCCGCATACAGGTTTCCTCCGTTAACTGTCTTTTTCAATCGCATTTTACCATAAGGTGCGGTTTTTTTCAACGAAAAACAATATATATTCACAAAAGAGTTTCGAACAACATGACATTCATGCAAAGGGTGTTGACAACACGGCCGAAACTGTGTATAATATCAGGAGCAGAACAGTTGCAGAGAGGTTTTTTGTGGACAGTTGCGACAGCAGCGACCGAAAGCGTCAGCATAACCGAATACGGAACGAACGGGCATAACCGAACGAGCGCAGTTTGTTTGGCTATGTTTTTTGTTACATTCAAATAGTGTTCGCGCTTTCCGCACACAATTCTTCCTGCGGCGAAACTGCCGGAAAAATCGAATTTGAAAGGAATCTTGAAAGGATATCTGACTATGACAGACATCGACCCGCTTATACGTGGATTTTTCCACGCACAAGACGCACTTACCGCCGCAGCAAGCAATAATGCCGGAACCATTATTTGGCAAATTGTCTTGCAAATTGTACTCATTGCATTGAACGCAGTTTTTGCGTGTGCCGAAATCGCCGTGCTTTCCGTGAGCGATGCAAAGCTTGCAATCCTTGTCGAAAGCGGCAACAAACGCGCAAAACGCCTTGCAAAGCTGACGAAGCAGCCGGCGCGCTTCCTTGCAACAATACAGGTTGCAATAACTCTTGCCGGTTTCCTTGCAAGTGCATTTGCAGCGGAAAACTTTGCTCAATACATTAAGCAGCTTATTCCGAACATACCGGAATCACTCTGCATCATCGTTATCACGATCCTGCTTTCGTACGTCACTCTTGTTTTCGGTGAACTTGTGCCGAAACGCGTTGCAATGAAAAAGTCCGAAAGCCTTGCGCTGAGCATCAGCGGACTGCTGAATTTTGTCTCAACGATTTTTGCTCCGCTTGTCTGGCTGCTTACGGTTTCAACAAACGGAGTCCTGCGGCTTATGCATATCGATCCGAACGGCGACGATGAAGAGGTCACGGAAGAAGAAATCCGCATGATGGTCGATGCCGGCGGAGAAAAGGGCACAATCGACCGCAGCGAACAGGAAATAATTCAAAATGTATTTGAATTTGACGATCTTACCGCAGGTGAAATTGCAACGCATCGAACCGATATTGTAATCCTCTGGGAGGAGGATGACGACAAAGAATGGGAAAAAACCATTTATGAACACAGGTATTCTCAGTTTCCTGTTTGCGGTGAAAGCGTTGATGACGTTATCGGCATACTGAATTCAAAGGATTATTTCCGCCTTGCGGACAGAAGTCGTAAAAACGTCATGGAAAATGCGGTTCGTGCGCCGTATTTTGTGCCTGAAGCCGTAAAAGCGGACGTTTTGTTCCGTGATATGCAGCATTCAAGGCGCGGTTTTGTGGTTGTGCTTGACGAATACGGCGGAATGAGCGGTATTCTCACGATGAACGATCTTGTTGAGCAGCTTGTCGGCGATCTTGACGATGAGGACGATGTCATTGAGACGGAGGAAGATATTGTTCACCTTCCGGACGGCAACTGGCGCATTCGCGGCAGCGCTTTGATTGAGGATGTTGCAGAGCAGCTTAATATCAAGCTCCCGTGCGATGAGTATGATACTTTCGGCGGCTATGTGTTTGCAACCCTCGGAAGAATTGCCGATGACGGAACAACCTTCAGCATTGAAACGGACATCATGAACATAGATGTTCTCGAAATTCGCGATCACAGAATCGAAACAACTGTTGTGAGGCTGAAAGAGCAGCCCCAAGGTGACGACTCCGATTCCGATAAGGATTAAGAGGGCACAGCATATTAATATAATCGGCGGAAATTTTTACGTTTCAGAAGAGGGTGCGGGTAATACTTGCACCCTTTTTACATAACGGCAGCGCTGCAAAAATGATATAAATTCTAATATGACGTCAGTGTTCTTGACAGCGGGAAAAATAAATTATAAAATATAAAGCGGCGCATAAATGCGCTGCACGACTGCATTGCTTTTGCATTGAATAAATGATGAAGCGGTGCTGTGTGCAAACTAACAATACAGGAGAACACGAAACACATGAAAACACGCAGAATCATGGCCGTTGTGCTCGCCGCTTTGATGATGCTCAGCATCATTCCCGTTGCATTTGCAGAGGAAATCAGCTCCATTTCGGCAGATGCAGCATTGTCGGTGCGCATGGATGATGCTTGGGCGGCAATTGAACTTGCCGAAGCCGAAGCACTTGCTGACAACCTTCCCGCAAGCGACGTTATCAACGCCGTTTACACCGCTGCTCTCAACAACGAAAATGTTGATGCAGACAGCTTTTCCGATTTCACCGCCGACGGTTTCTTCTTTACCGTCAACGGAATGCACTGTGCATACAACTACAGGCTCCGCAACAAAATTGAAGCAAATGTAACCGAAGAAGGTTCCGTAACTTTCAACGCATCCAACGGCAAAGTCGTTGAAATGCGTGACGCAACCTCTCCGAACGTTTTGCTCGTCGGACCTTATTACGGCGGCTATGACCCCACCTTCACCGATCAGTATCGCCGTGAAGCAACTTCCGTTGCGGAGGCAACCGGCGGCACGCTGACAATTCTTGCAGGCCATGATGCAACCGGTCCCGCGATCGCTGCTGCATTCCCCGACAAGGGTGCTGTCATTTACGACAGCCACGGCATCGCAAGCGGCACTTCCTCTTATCTCTGCCTTACCACCAACCAGGGCATTACCAACGAGGATTATGCAAACGGCTGGGCGGTTCGCTCCGGCAACGAAGCGTTCATTGACGGCAGATATATCGAGAACCATATCACAAGCGCACTTGACAATCCGTTCGTTTGGATGGCTATCTGCGAAGGCATGAAGCTCAGCGGCCGCGGCACTACCGGCGCTGCGCTCCTCCGTGCAGGCTGCGGTGCGGTTTACGGCTATTCTCAGAGTGTCACCTTCGTCGGAGACTACAAATTCGAAGAAACTTTCTGGAACGTTATCAAAGAAGAAGGAACTATTGCCGAAGCATACGCAACAATGGTTGACGTATGGGGTCCCGTTGATCCTTACGGTGATGCATGGCCCATCGTCATGAGCCCCGTTGATGATTTCCCTGCAAATCCCGACCAGGCACAGACGGTTTACTGCGATTGGACTCTTTTCGGCGAATCCGAAGAACCTATTGCACTCGAGGGCTATACCCTCAGCGCAAACGAGGCAAATATTGCAGTCGGTGAAACGGTCACCGTCAAGTTTAACCGCGAACCCGAGGATGCAAACCTCTATGACATTATCTGGACTTCTTCCGATGAGAACGTTGCTGTTGTTGACGGCAACAAGCGCAGGGTAAAGATTACAGGCAGCGGCAGCGGCACCGCAACCGTGACCGGCACGGTCATGGTTAACGGCAGTGTTTACGGCACTGCTGTTATCGCCGTCAGTGTTACCGGTGATGAATCACTTGCGGCAGCACTCAACGTTGAAGGCGGAAATCTCTGGTTCGGCACTTCCACCGAGTATCCCTTCACTGCTGTTGATGACGGAACAAGGGTTTTCGCACGTTCCGGCAACAAGCGCGTTGTTAACAGCAAGTCACAGCTCATGCTGACCATAGCGATGCAGAGCGGCGATACGATGGCATTCGACTATATCTGCAGCAGCCAGACAGATCGCGATTTCTTCAACTTCTATGTCAACAAGCAGGTTGAACTCCGCAAGTCCGGCGTTACCGAGCCCGATTGGCAGCGTTACACCTTCACTGCTCCCGAGGATGGCGTGTACTACTTTGTTTGGGAATACACGAAGGACTCCGGCGGAAGCCAGGGTGAGGACTGTGTCTGCATCGATAGTGTTGCTTTCACCGGCACGACTCCCTCAACACCCGAGCCCACTCCCGAACCTACCCCCGAGCCCACTCCCGAACCTCCTGTTGAGGAGCATGACGGCGATATCAACGGCGACGGAAACACCAACACCGCGGACGCTGTTTTCGCAATGCGTTACGCACTCGGTCTTATTGAACTGACCGAAACTCAGCTCATTCACGGCGACGTGAACGAGGACGGCGTTGTGAACATCGTTGATGCAATCGGCATTATGCGTATCGCAATGGGCCTCAACTGATTTACGGCTCAAACCATAAATTGAAAAAATCAAAGCGGAATTGAATTACCCGAAAACTGAATTTGGATATTCGCCGCAATGAAGCAAAACGGGTCGTTGGATGCAGCGATCCGTTTTGTATTAGCATTTGCAATGAGCACGTAAAGAAGTCCGAAAACCGGACGGAAGGAACTGATGAAAAGATATTAAGAAATAACAAATAGATTATTCATTACATACTCCGACGGAGAAATATTCTCAATGCTTGAGTGATTCTGATTGACATGCCGCAAATATAATACAAGACATATGTGCAGCGGGAATTGATGCAGCCGTTTTATGTTTTGCTGCGAAAAAGAACCGGACAACCCTTCGCGGGCTGCCCGGTTTTGTTTGGGAACTGATACAACAGTCCCTGCTGCGGCTTTTTTCAGCGCAGCGATATCAGTGCGATGTCATTTGGTGTCGCATTATCGAAACAAGCGATTTCGCGGCATCAACACTTTCCGCACATCACCACGTTTGCTGCTGAAGCGAGGTCATATCCTGCTTTGCGGTTTGAAGCTCCTGAACCTTTGCGGGCTTGGTTTTATACATATTGCGCTGCTTCATCTGTTCGAACACGGCGAGTTGATCCTCGGAGCATTCGGTCATGCAGTTGATAAGCAGACTGCGCAGATTTTCACAGCCCGACTCGGTGCAGTTGCTTGCATACTGCTTTACGGCGTCCCTTTCTGAATGGAGAAGGTCCGTAAGAAGTTCCTGTTCGCTCATGGAAGCATTGTTGGTTTTCTGATTGTTCATGCCTGTAACCCTCCTCAGTTATTGCCGTTCAGATAGCCGTGAAGCGTATCAAAATGCCTGCGGTGATGCCCGGCAGCGTTTTCTGCCATGCGTTTGAGCGCGGGATCGTTAAAATACCCGGCATAAACAGTGCATTTTTTAAAAAGCAACGCTTCAGAATACATTTCATCCTGCAGGATGGAAAGATCCTTTGTGTCGATTGAGGAGGCCGCTTCGGTGTTCCAATTTGCCGAAGAGGCGGACTGATTCCCGGAACTCGCCGAACCCATTGAATGAGACGGGTTTGAGTTGAAGAAGGAATCGAAACTGCTGCCGGAATTGCTGCCGGTACTGCCGTTCTGTCGATTCTGCATAATAATGTCCTCCGTGTGTTTTTTTGCGGTTGAACGGCTTGAAACAAGCCGCTGCCCGCCGTTCGTTAGTATGCCCCGAAAAGCCGCATTGCTATGCGCAAAAGAAAATGCCCATGCACATCGGGCATAAGCATTTTCAAATTGCAAATATTTATTGAAATCCAATCTTAATCGGAAATTAAACAAAGAATTTCTTTTTAAGCGATTCCTGCATGGGTTTGTTTATCGCAATGATAATTAATCCCATTCCGAGAATAAAGCATCCGAACAAGGGGAAGTATGACCAGTTGAGCTGAAGCACTGTTTTTTCGGAAAAGGCAATATTTATCATCATTTCCAAAAATGTCATGTAAATTCCGTGTGCGATAAGTGCGCCGCCGAAGATGTAAAGATGTCCGCGGCGAACGTATTTCAGCAGTGTTACAACCGCCGTAACGAGCAATCCGTATGCACCGACAACGGGGAATGCAAACTTGAGGAACCACCCTCCGTGAACAGCAAGGTCGATATAAAGCAGATAAGCAAGCACGGCAGCAAAACCGCAGGGAACAAAAATAACGGGGTTGGGCCGTTTGAACCAAAGCGGGAGCGCAACGAGCTCATAAAGCAGCAGCACAGCACCGATTGCGTAGCCGGACCATTCCGAGGCATTGCTGATGCTGATGTTGCAGATAACAAGCTGAACGATCAGCGCGGCAAAAATCATGGTAACGATGAACATAATACCCCTGAGATTCATGCGGGGTTCACGGAGCTTGTATTCGGGAAATGGAGGTTCGGTGGTTTTAATTTCTATATCGGGGTGATAAACCCTCGTTCCGCAAAGCGGGCAGACTTTTTCGCTGTCCGCAAGCTCAACTCCGCATTTTATACAGTACATATTGTGTCTCCTTTCTGAATCCGTAAATTATTGATTTCAAACTATCGGGCTGCATTGCCGTTTTCAGTTCGAATCCGATATATTGCCCGCACCGTTGCTTTCAACTTTGACGTGAAGCCCAAGTTCGCGCAAAACCTGATAGAATTGAAATTCAAGCACGGGTTCAACAGTGTTGCGAATGAAATTCATATACAATTTGCCGTTATAAGACAAAACTCCGCAATTGTTGGGCTTGGTTGCCTGAACGCCGAGGATGAAATCAAATCGTGTTACATATCGGCGCATTGCATCCGGCACTTTAATATCCCCGAGATTAGAGAGATTAAGACAGTTTGTGCGTTCGCCGACGGTGTCGTAAACAAGCTTCATTGCAATGTTTTTAAGGAAAAGCGGCATCACGCGGAGCAGGGGCGAACGCTCTGCATTGACGTTCGGAGTGAACATTGCACAAAGGTTCTTTTTTGTGACAAGAAGCCCGAGTTGATGTTTCACCGACGTCAGAATCTCGGAAAACTCATAGTCGCCCATTCGCGGATCGATCTCCGGCATAATGACATGCACAAAGTTCCGAAGCGTGCGGCTTGGGAATAAACGGCGAAGGTTCACCGGAACAACGACGCGAATCGGCTTTTGCCGGCGCTTATCGGGCGTTTGCTCATCCTGAATCCGCTGCAATGCAAGCAGCATTGCGCTTGTCAGGTACACCGTAAGGCTCACCCCGCAGCTTTTTGCCGCGGCAAGAGCTGCGTTTGAATCCAAGATGAACGTTGTAAGGTGCCTGAAATCATCCCTTTCCGGCGTATAATGAATCTTGAATGCGGTGCTCGCATTTCTGCTGACGCTTACGGAACCGGCATTCTTCGAAAAGCTGTCCTCAAGCTCCTCTTCCTGCGGCTGAGTGAGCCTGTCCAGCACACCGCATTCATTGGGAATTTCAACCCCGTATTTCTGTTCGATGTATTCGGCAAGCAGTGATTTTAAAAACACCATGCCGCCGGTGCCGTCCGTCAATGCATGATAGAATTCAACTGCAATACGGTTTTTGTAGACGATGACACGCAGTGCGCATTCATTGATGCTTTCAAACGGCGTGTGTGCAAGCGGCCAGCTCTTTTCATCCGTGATTTCGGGTGCGGAGGACAGTTCCTCAAGATAATACCAGAATGCGCCTCTGCAAAGACGAACGGCAATAGACGGGAATCGCCGCATGGTGACATCCATTGCGTTCCTAAGGACTGTTTTGTCCACCTCGTCGCAGAGTGTTGCGGAAAGACGGAAAAAGTTATTCCATTTTCTGCGTTTTGCGGCGGGATAGATTTTTGCGGCGTTATCCAGCCGCATCCAGCGAAGCTTGCGTTCGTGGGAAAGGAAACGGTTTAAAAAGGCATTGATGCGGTCAAGGTCGCATGCACGTTCCTTGATACAGTAAAGAACGTAGGCGTGCCACATGCCTTCGGCTTCTACCAGTTCGCTTGTGCAGCCGGATGAAACAAGTTTGTTGTGCATACGGCGCGAGTCATCCAGAAGGACTTCATCCTTGCCCGCAAAGATTAAGGACGGAGGAAGCCCGTAAACATCTCCGAAAAGCGGCGAAACAAGCGGGTCTGTCGGATTTCGCGAGTAGCACTTTGAGTAGAAGTCCAAGGTCTCTTTGCAAAGACTCGGATCAACATCGTGATTAAATATAAACGACTCGCCGCTTTGGGTAAGGTCTGTCCACGGCGAAATTGCAATGATGCTGCAAGGCAGCGGCAAGTCCAACTGGCGAAGCTTTAAACAAAGCGAAAAGCAAAGTCCGCCGCCTGCGCTCTCGCCTGCAAGCACGATCTGGCTGCTGAGGTAGCCGAGTGAAAGCAGATAGCGATACGCTTCCACCGCATCGTCCAATGCAGCAGGAAACGGATTTTCGGGCGCAAGACGGTAAGCGAGACAAAGCACCCGAATACCGCATTCGGAAGCCAACACGGACCCGAAGCCCTTTGCATATTCAAGGTCACCGCATGTATATCCGCCGCCGTGCAGATAGAGGATAACTCCGCGCTTTAATTCATCGTGCGGAATCGCAAAACAGGCGCATGGTTCAACATTCCCGCTGAGTTTCGGATGATCAACGGGGACAATATTAACATTTGTGCGCATTGTTTTTGCAAGCACGTTGCCGAGAAGATCCTGTCCGCGCCGTGTGGCTTCAAGCGAACAGGCCTTTGTGAAAGGATGAATCCTTTCGAGGTGCTTGCGTACAAATCTTTGAGACAGTTCCATAAACTAAGTATTCACTTATCCGTTAATAATCATTAAACAAAGGTCATGCCTTGTTTGCGCGGCTGTGCTGCTTCGTACTTTCGGCTGCTGCAACCATTTTGAAAACACAACCTCAGCTTTATTCTACCATATGCAATCGGGTTTTTCAATATGCAGACTTGCACATTGTGAAGAGAACAGGACGATAAAAAGCTGAATCGGGGCATAAGCGGGCAAAAATCGCAAACACTGCAAAAGTTTGAGACTGAAACACGGGAGTCTGAACTCAAAAATATATATCAAAACATCTGCCCGAAAAGCGATCAACAATGCTAAAATAGAATCGGAACTTCCGCGCAGCATAATGAATCGCTGCAAAACAATAACGGTAAGCAATTAATCAGGAAAGGATGAACAAGATGGAACGCATAAACAAAAAACTCGGATTCGGTCTTATGAGGCTTCCGATGAAGGACGGAGAGGTTGACGTTGAGCAGACTTGCCTTATGGTGGACGAATTTATCAAGGCAGGGTTTAACTATTTTGACACTGCGCACGGTTATCTGAGCGGGGAAAGCGAAAAAGCAGCAAAAACCTGCCTCACGTCGCGCTATCCGCGGGAAAGTTTTATCCTGACAAACAAGCTTACCGATGAATATTTCAAAACAAACGACGATATTCGGCCTTTTTTCGAAAGTCAACTTGAGCTTTGCGGAGTTGATTATTTCGATTTCTATCTTATGCATGCACAAAATAAGGCGCGCTTCAGATATTTTAAAGAGAGAAACGCGTACGAAACCGCAATTGAACTGAAAAAAGAGGGAAAGATTCGGCATTTCGGCATATCCTTTCATGACCGGGTGGAGGTGCTGGATGCGATTCTTTCGGAGTATCCGCAAATTGAGGTTGTTCAAATTCAATTCAATTATTTGGATTATGACGATATCGGCGTGCAGAGCCGCAAATGCTATGAAGTGTGCAGAAAACACAACAAGCCTGTGCTTGTGATGGAGCCGGTAAAGGGCGGAAGCCTTGTTAAGCTTCCCGACGAGGCGCAGAGTATCTTCGCTTCTCTCAACGGAGGGAGTCCCGCGAGCTACGCAATTCGCTTCGCTGCAGGCTTCCCGGGGATGCTTGTTGTGCTTTCGGGCATGAGCAGCATTGAGCAGCTCAGAGATAACATAAGCTATATGAGTGATTTCAAACCCCTTGACAAGACCGAAACCGAAGCCGTTGAAAAGGTTCGCGGTGTTTACAAGGGGATGGAGCTGATTCCGTGCACCGCCTGCCGCTACTGCACGGACGGCTGTCCGAAGCATATTGCGATTCCCGACTTGTTTGCGCTGATGAATGCGAAACAGCTGCATCGCGATTGGAATGCAAATTACTACTACTCAAATGTTCATACCGCACCCGGAAGGCGGGCATCCGACTGCATAAAATGCGGAAAATGCGAGGGCTCATGTCCTCAAAATCTTCCGATTCGCAAGCTGCTGGCCGATGTTGCGGCCGAATTTGAGAAGGCGGACGGAAATGACGATTAATGCCCGATTTGCAAAAGCCGCATTCCCACTGCGGACAATAAAAATATATCTGAAAAATCAGGTATTTTTTTGAAAACAACACTTGACAAATGCCTCCGCCGGAAGTAGAATATGCCTTGTGCTTTGCTTATGGTGGAGGATTGCGGTCACCAGCCCCGTCCGTTGTCGGAAATCTTAGCAAAATTATTTAATTAAGAAATTCAACATACCTTTGGAGGACATGGCATGAAAAGCTATATGGCAAAAGCAGAAACCATGGAGCGTAAGTGGTACGTTGTAGATGCAGAAGGCATGGTGCTCGGTCGTCTCGCATCTCAGGTTGCCGCAATACTCCGCGGAAAACACAAGCCCATCTTTACCCCGCATGTTGACTGCGGCGATCACGTTATCATCATCAACGCAGATAAAGTCATCATGACAGGCAGAAAGCTTGACGAAAAAATTTATTATCATCACACCGGTTATCCCGGCGGACTCAAAATGACCAAGTATCGTGAGCTCCTCAACAAGAAGCCCGAATTCGCAGTCTATGAAGCCATCCGCCGCATGATGCCCAAGGGTCCCCTCGGCCGCCAGATGCTCACCAAGGTTCGCATTTACCGCGGCGCCGAGCATAAGCACGAAGCACAGAAGCCCGAAGTTCTCGTGCTCAAATAATTTTTAGGGAAGGAGATTATTACCATGGCAGCAACCACTCAGTATCTCGGAACCGGCAGGCGCAAAAGCTCCGTTGCCCGCGTTCGTCTCGTTCCCGGCACCGGCGTTATCAAAATCAACAAGAGGGATCTCGAAGAATATTTCGGCTATGAAACCCTCAAGATGATCGTTCGCGCTCCCCTCGTGCTTACCGACACTCTCGGCAAGTTCGATGTTATCGTCAATGTTTACGGCGGCGGCTACACCGGACAGGCAGGCGCAATCCGTCACGGCATTTCCCGTGCTCTTCTCGACGTTGATTCCGCAGAATATCGCGCAACCCTCAAGAAGGCAGGTTTCCTGACCCGTGACCCCAGAATGAAGGAGAGGAAGAAGTACGGTCTCAAAGCCGCACGTCGCGCTCCTCAGTTCAGCAAGCGTTAACCGAACATATTCTTTCTGCAACACAAAAAATCAAAAGGTGCTGCTGCAAAATCAAGTCATGTTTGCAGCAGCATCTTTCTTTTTATGAAAGAGGGCAATCTTATCCTTCATCCGAATGATGTCATTGTGCAGATACCGGCCGGTATCGCGGAGCGCGTAATACGGAGGGGGACGTCACACAGCAATGAACGCTGTCATCGTGCAGAGTTTTCAGAAGGTTGAGGCAATCGCCGGTATAAATGATGTCAAATTGCATTATGCGCCTCCTGCTTTATTGGATTTGTGTTTCCATTGAAATGTTGACTGTAAAACTCGACAGCATTTCAATGGGCTTTCAGTCCGAGAAAGACTCGTCCGCCCGGCGGTCGAAAATATGTGCGACTTCCTTTAAAAATGATGATGCAATATGTCAACCGCGATATCCGGCTGCATACTTTCCCATACAGATATCCAGGACTGCCCTCGCCGGCTGAATCAGCGCATTCTCATACTGACATTTCCACTGGATGTCCTGCACGACCCGTCCATTTCGAATACCATCGACGGTATCTCCGTCCTTCATGGGGTTGTCATTGTTCAACAGATAGGATGCCAGATTATAGGCATGGTTTACTACCAGGTTGGGGTCGATATCATGAAAATGATATTGCAAATCCTCTATATACAAAAGGCTCAAACCAAGCGTGTCCACTACGCAGTCTTCAGTACCGTAAATATTGAAAAAACGAGCATTCACCGCATAACTGATAAAACGGTCAACACCGGTTATTTCCTTTTTTCTGATATCATCAGCCATAATCAACTTTCCGGAGTTAAGGTTGTAAACTGCCTCGCACTGAGGATATAATTCCACCAGTGCCTCCAGATAGTCCATAAGCATATTTGCGCGTTCCTTTGAGGGCAGACCGCCGCCCAGCTTATCAGAAGCCGAAATCTGATATTTGCATTCGGAAAGAATGCGGTCGCGGTCGCTCAAACAATCCCACATTTGACCGCGCCTGAAGTCATCAATTGAGTTTGGCTCAAACTCAGCGCATTCGGAAATCAGCAGCATTACCGGAAGAGTGTCGTCATTCGTTTCGGAAATATAGTCATGAGCAATAAAACCTGCATGCGATTCGCAATCTCCAAGCTGCTCCGTTTTTCCAAGATGCTTCGACAATATCTCCGCAAACATCTCCTTTGAGGGCATCTCGCTTTTCTCTTTCATCAAAAGCTGCACCATGAACGCGCCGCCGGGGCATATTGCCGGATCTGTCTTTTGTGACAAATTCTGTTGGAACGGCTGCTTCTGATGTTGTTTTTCTTTTTGTCCTCTCCTCGTTCGCCCTTTTTTCAACTTATCCAATAAACCCATCAGCATTCTCCTTTATATTAACTATATTAACCTTGTAACCTTGGCTTGTCGTTCTGTTTATAATGAAAATATTATAGCATAAAAAAGTGAAAATTCCTATCACTTTATCGGTTGAGGACAAGAGCTGAAAAATGCAGCGATTTCGGAACCTGTATTAACCTGCATTGCAGATACATCCTTTCATTAAATATCAGCGATTCGGTGTGCGGCAGACTTCCGGGCGAAGCTCCGGGTCAATTAACTGAAAGAATATAACGTCGATATGGACTGTGTATCGGCGAGTTTTCTTGCTCTTTTTGTTGCCGCTCTATTGTGCAATAACAGGAACCGAGATGATATAATGTTTAAACCTCTTGCAATGCCGCAAAAGTACCGGCAGGCCGATGTTCACATCAGAAGTATATCAAAGTTGAACATTATTTGTCAAGTTTTCGAGTGGAAATATTCGTTGAAATACAAATCTGTAGAAAAATATGAATTCTTTCTGAAAACCGCATTCATCATTTTGATTTCGGAATCATTCGCTGCAAATCACGGCTTATGCAAGTTGTTGAAACAAACACCACTGTATGGTACAATGTATGCAGCAAGTGAGTTTTTGCGGAGGAAAACAGGATGATACACTTAGAAGAAGTCAGCCCTGACAACTGGAGGCTTGACCTGCATGTTCGCAATGATCAGAAGGACTTCGCAGCGAATTCAATTACGCTGTTGGCAAGAGCGTATGCCTACAGGAATTCCGGAAGTCGCGCTTTGATTATATACAATGAAGATATACCGATTGGAATGGCTCTGTATTATTATATAGATGGCGCATACGACTTCAGCCAGTTTTTTATTGACGAAAGATATCAAGGCAACGGATTCGGATATGAAGCAGCCGGGCACGTTCTTCGGGAAATGCAAAAAGACGGGGTTTATAACAGAGTTGTCCTTTGCTATATTGAAGGAAACGAAGCGGCAAAACAATTGTACCTTAAACTCGGCTTTGACCATACGGGAGAAACTGACGGCAACGAAATCATTATGGAGAAAAAACTGCGGTAGTTTTGCTGTATAACATGAACGTGCCTGTCGGCAAAAAGCAACGGCGAATACGCGGTTAGTACTCGGAGCAGGCTGCTTTAATTAAAAAATACGTGCTTCTGAAATAGCCGCAATAAACAATCCGAACGTAAGCTTGAGTAAAAGCACTTCGATGCGAAGCGGCGGAGCAATATTACTGCGAAGGCGGAAATGTTAATGATTTGCGAAGGATGCTATTATAAATACGAGGGCAATGTTTATTTTGTTGCGGAGCCGATATGTTCGAACGGCATGTCGAGAGTATTCAAATGCGAACAAATTGATGATGCTTTAAGAACTGATTATCGCATTGTCGGAGAATCTTTTTTGATGCCGAGAGACGAACTCTATGATGCAGCCAACCTTTGCGAAAAATGCTTCACTTGCAGATATGCGGTAGAATCACTGCGGGTTATCCGTTGTACATTACATGGAAAGATCGAGAATGAACCATATCCGAAGATTTTGCCCGACTGTAAGTTTTTTTCTCCGTTGTCCTCCGAACCGAAACCTGTCAAGAACCCGCCGGGAGTTGAGTTTAAAAAGCTATTTAATGAAGTGAGTCGCAGGAATAAACCTGTTTACCTCAATTCGCCATACTATACAATGCCCCCGAACGTGTTCGGCAAATTGAAAACTTTCCTCAACGGAAATGAATTAATTTATTTCGGCACGGGTAATTCTGAAATGCTTGGAAAACCCGGTGTTTTTTGTAGTCATGAACGTATCGATGAATACCTTAATTGTTTGGGTTCGGAAAGAAACTTTGTTTGTTATCGCGCTTGCGATATATCCGAAGAAACATATGAGAAAATCTCTACCGACCTGACGGATGCAGAGCTTACTTATTGCGTCTTGTGCGTTCCTTCAATCAGTTTTGCATGTTTTGGTGATGATTACAGTGTGAACTATGATTGCGGCAACGGGTACGTTGTTTTTGCAAATCCGAAAATCGCAGAAGCGTTAAAAGCCGAAAACGACAGAACCGATTGGAAAAAATACATATACTATTTGCAAACAAATTGACGCCGGAACGCACTTTGGCGGCATAAATGACGTGGCTGCATTGTCAGAATAATGTGACGAAGCATTTCGAACCGCACAGTTTTTGCGACGGGAAATAATGCTCCGCAGGACGCTGAGTATTCCCGCCGCAAGAGTACAAAAGTGTGACGTTCGGGTTCCGAAAGGTTTTGAACCCAAAGTGCCTGTTATTTTTCGTACTCTTTTAATTCCTTCAAGAACTGACGGTAGTCTTCTTCCGACCAATAAAACGTAAGTTCTTCCTCCGTGTAATCTTCCGGGTTGCCGCGCATAAAATTGCTGCCGACATCATAATCGAATTTATGCAAAACCGTTTCTGCAAACTCGCGGAAGAACATGCCGATGCCGGTGATTACATTCCCGTCACAAACGATTCCTTTATGTATAAAATTCTCGTTTTCAACAAAGGAAAATGTCTCTGCCATCTGCATAAAAAAGCCGGCAGTAAATTTCCTGCCGTCCAACACACCTGCCTTTGCCAGCAGAATAGGAGAGGACGAGATTGCTGCAAATGTTACGTCAGTGTTGATTCCGCCGCGCAAAAACTCAATCAGCCTATCATCATAAAGTGCGGGAAGCGGATTGATCGTACCCGGAAGAACAATGCATTTGTAGTCTGTGATGTTTACATCTGCAATTGTCTTTGTCGGCATTACCCGCAAACCCTCTTCGCTGCAATACTCCCTGTTTTCACTTGCGATAAAATCGATTTTTTCTTCAAACCATACCGACAGAGCCGAAGTCAGGCAGGTAATTTCCTGCAAGGAAAAATCAGGATATAGGATTACTGCAAATTTACTCATTGGTATTACCTCCGTAAACAAACCCGTTTCAACACAGGCTTTGGATAAGTATACCATGAATTCGAATTTTTTCAACCATTACACGTCGGGCACAGCCGATTTTTGATGCCGGAGCATACTCCGTTTTCCCCGTTTCCATATTGCACGGGCACATGTCCTGTGCTATAATCGTTTTTACAGGTTCGAGTAACACGAAGTCAAGATTTTTTTGAATTATTCGGTGTAACAGAGCATACACTGCGTTTTTATACCGATGAGGGACTGCTGCCCTGTGAGCGGGACGGCGGCAATCGTCGAATTTCAGCGGGCTCGGACGTCATAAAAATTCACAGACAATAACAAACAGCGGGATGCATTGACAACCGTTCAAAACAGCGGCAAATTCAGTCCGATTCACAACATATCGATAAATGCAATACCGATATGCGAAAAGGGCAATTCCGATTTTGCGCGAATTATGTTACTATACGGTTCGGAAAAACATATGAACCAACGAAAGGAATGTTTAACATGAATAAAATAACCATCATCGGCACCGGCAGTGTGGGCGCAACCATTGCATACACACTCAACACAATGGGCATTGCGTCTGAAATTGTCTTGATCGACATCAACACCGAAAAAGCGCTTGGCGAAGCACTCGACATTCGCCAGGGCAATTCATTTTTCGGCGGCAATTGCTCTATCTATGCGGGCGATTACTGCGATGCGGCAGGTTCCAATATCGTTATTTTGACTTCCGGCATTGCCCGCAAGCCCGGACAGACCCGTCTTGAGCTTGCGCAGACCAACGTCAACATCACAAAATCCATTCTGCCGCAGATAACAAAATATGCGCCGAATGCGATTTATATCATCGTCAGCAATCCTGTTGACATCCTGACATATGTGTTTTTCAAGCAGTCCGGACTTCCTGCAAACCATATCATTGGTTCGGGCACCGTTCTGGACACATCGCGCTTGCGTGCAAGGCTGTCTGAGTATTATAATATCAATCAGACCAATGTACATGCATATGTATTCGGTGAACACGGCGATTCGTCCTTCGTTCCGTGGTCGGTTGCAAATATTTCCGGAGTGCCGATTAAGGATTGCCCGCAGCTTATCACAACCCCCGGCATGATAAGTCCCGCGCTTGACTTTGCAGAGATTGAGACTTATGTAAAAAAATCCGGCGGAAGAGTTATTGCCCGCAAAGGTGCAACTTTCTATGCTGTTTCGGCGGCGGTATGCCATATTTGCAAATGCCTGCATTCCGGCATCGAAACCACAATGACCGTTTCAACTCTTATGAACGGCGAGTACGGAATCGATGATGTTTGCCTCAGTACGCTCAACCGCATCGGAAGCAACGGCGTCAGCGGCAAGGTCAACATTGCGCTCACGGATGAAGAAATCGGAAAGCTTCGCCGCAGTGCCGATGCATTGAAGGAAGTTATCGGCGGGTTGAACCTTTGATAATGCCCGAATACCTGAATGCACTCCGCAAAACGAATAAAGGCTCCACATTGGTTTTTGACAATAAAGAGAGCTTTGGAAGAAAGGATGCTCAAATATGATGAAAGTCAGCTATTTCCCGGGCTGCACGCTGCGCACAAAGGCCAAAGAGCTTGACAGGTGCGCGCGCGCCTGTGCGGAGATTCTCGGCTTTGAATTGTGCGAAATAGAGAACTGGCAGTGCTGCGGCGGTGTTTACGTTTCCGCAAAGGATGAAATTGCAACAAAACTTGCCGCCGTTCGCGCACTTGCTGCCGCACGCGATGCCGGAAGGCCTCTTGTTACGGTATGCTCAGCATGTCATAATGTTATCAAGCAAACCAATCATGCCATGCGAACGGATGAGGACTTTGCAAAAAAAGTGAACCTTTATCTGTCGCAGGATAAAAATCCGCCCGCTCCTTATCACGGAGAGACGGAGGTTCTGCATTACTTGGAGCTTGTGACACGCGGCAGCAGTTTTGAAAAAATACGTGCTGCGGTCAAAAACCCCTTAAACGGAAAACGTGTTGCGGCATATTACGGCTGTATGCTGCTGCGCCCGGCAAAAGTCATTGAGTTTGATGATCCGGAAAATCCGCAGCTCATCGAAAAACTCATTGCCGCACTCGGAGCCGAACCCTGCATTTTCCCGGAAAGAAACGAATGCTGCGGCGGGTATACCGTTATGGATGACCCGAATACAGCGGCAAAACGGAGCAGGAAGGTTTATGGAAGCGCATGCATTCACGGTGCGGACGAAATCGTGACTGCATGTCCGCTTTGCCGATATAACCTTGTTAAAAACGGCATGGGTGAAGAAGCGTCCGTTCCCGTTGTTTATTTTACCGAACTCATGGCGGAAGCATTCGGCATTAAGAACGGAGCAGCAAACGGCAGCGCGGCAGGGGAGCACTGCGGCTGCGCTGTCAACGGAAAGGAGTAACTGATGCAGAATAACAAAACCTTACGCGAAAAGGAGCAGATACTCCGAATCAGCGGAGTAAATCCGCTCAAGTGTATGCGCTGCGGCAAATGCTCGGCAACATGTCCGTCATATGAAGAGATGGAATATCATCCGCATCAGTTCGTTTACATGGTTGAAACCGGAGATATCGAACCGCTGCTGAATTCGGAGTCGCTTTACAAATGCCTTTCGTGCTTCGCCTGCGTTGAACGATGTCCGCGGGGAGTTGAACCGGCAAAGCTCGTTGAAGCGATACGGCTCATAAAAATCCGTCAAAAGGATGCAAACCGAATGACTGCCGATGATGTGCCGCCGGCAGCTGAAGCGGATGCGGATTTGCCGCAGCAGGCAGTTGTCAGCGCGTTCCGCAAGTACACAAAATAGAAAGGAACACGAAACATGCAAAGAATAGGTGTTTTTGTATGCCACTGCGGCACAAATATTGCGGGAACCGTTGACGTGAAAGCGGTTGCTGCGGCACTCGGGAACGAGCCGGGCGTCGTTGTTGCCGAGGATTATCAATATATGTGTTCCCAGGCGGGACAGGATTTGATAAAAAAAGCAATCCGCGAAAATAATCTTAACGGAGTGGTTATCTGCTCATGTTCACCGCGCATGCATGAGGCAACCTTCCGCAAAACAGCCGCCTCTGCGG
>ENA-OPDF01000633-OPDF01000633.1-human-gut-metagenome-genome-assembly--contig:-NODE-633-length-24159-cov-3.161757_pt1 | contig 24159 bp, 21 predicted proteins | sample MGYA00241575_ERZ501501 | MGnify/ENA primary metagenome ERZ501501 (study PRJEB25962, sample SAMEA1972229) | human gut metagenome | biome: human gut; feature: human-associated habitat; material: faeces... | reverse complement strand
ATACATCGAATTGCATGCAAGCATGCATCGATGATACCTTTTGACCCTTTAATCACAAAATCGAAAAATTACTTTAGAAAATTTACACAGAACAGAAGAAATATGTTATTATATACTCTGTAAATCAAAATACGGAGGTTAGTTACATGGCAACGAGGAAGAAATCCTCAGCAAAAAGACAGACGAAAAAGGAGAGAATGGCTCAGATAGAGAGGCAGCAGGCCTTTAAAAAGGAGATATTTCTCTGGATAGTAGTAGCTGTTTCAATCCTTTTATTTATAAGCAATTTTGGAATAGGCGGTAATTTGGGAAACGCAGTAAGCGGTTTCCTTTTTGGTTTATTTGGAATGATGGCATATATTTTTCCGCTTGTGCTTCTGGTGGGCAGCTTTTTTGCTGTGTCCAATAAGGGCAATTCATATGCTATCATGAAGCTTGTTATGACCATAGTTTTCATATGGTTTATATGTGTGTTTATGTACCTGGCAGTGTATGGTGAATTCGCGGTTTCGCCGGTGCAGTCATACATTGACAGTGTTGAAAGGCATTCAGGTGGTGGCTTTGTAGGTGCTCTTATAGGCTGCATTTTAGTTCCGGCGGTAGGAATTATAGGTGCATACGTAGTGACAATAGTTGTGATGATTATCTGTCTTGTGCTCATTACCGGTAAATCATTCATGAAGGGTATGAGAAACGGCGGCCGAAAGGTATACGAGTCAGCGCGTGAGAATAATGAGAGATATCAGGAGTATCGGCAGTATAAGTCAAGAGAGCGTCAGACAAGAGCGGGTTTAGTTTCAGGTGATACAGACAGCGACATAACGGAGGCTGCAAAAGGTGGCAGAAGGAGTAAGCGTGCCGGCCGAAGGATGGACAATAAGATAACAGGCGTGTCACTTGATACAAAAATTGATGGCAGTGAAAATGCGCTAGATTCAGGCATGACAGGTAGTGATACAGCGAATGTGGGGATATTTGGACAAGGTGCAGCAGCTACAGATGCGCTTGGTGAGATAACTATAGAGAATTACCCGAGTTCACCTGCAATAAAGGAGAAAAAGACGACAAGCCTTACATCAGGGGATGCAGGGGAAATAGTGCAGACACCGGACTTTGGTGTGGCATCGGAGCCTGTTTCGGTTTTGGGTGGCACAGCTGCAAGCCATGTGTCGCAGATACCTATATCGGGCTGCGTGGAGCCTGATATATCTGATGATTTTGGCATACAAAAAGATAATGAGCTGCAATCAAAATTATCAGCTCCGGCTGCAGATGCGGTAATGACAAAACCACCTGCAGCAGAGCCAGGTAAGAAAAAGGTCAAATCAGACAAGGATGAGCTTGCCAAAGAGGTTGAAAAAGTCAGTGAGCAGATAGCGATAAATGACGCAGAAAATGCAATCCAGCAGAAGCCGTATGTATTTCCGGCTGTTGATCTGCTTAAGGCTCCTGACAGGGGTAAAACTGGTGATTCGCAGGCTCATCTGCGTGAGACGGCGGCAAAGCTTGAACAGACTCTTAATGTGTTTGGGGTGAATGCGAAGGTGAATAATATAAGCTGCGGTCCTGCTGTTACAAGGTTTGAAATCACACCGGAGCTTGGAGTGAAGGTATCAAAGATTGTGAATCTGGCAGATGATATAAAGCTTAATCTGGCAGCCGCGGATATACGAATCGAGGCTCCTATTCCGGGAAAAGCCGCTGTGGGCATCGAAGTGCCAAACAGCCAGAGTGTTGCTGTTTCCTTCAGGGAACTTGTGGAGTCTGAAGAATTTAAAAATGCCAAATCAAAGATTACCTTTGCAGTGGGAAAAGATATTGCAGGCAAGGTTAAGGTTACGGATATCGCAAAAATGCCACATCTTTTAATTGCAGGTGCTACCGGCTCAGGTAAGTCAGTTTGTATCAATACAATTATCATGAGTATACTATACAAGGCAAAGCCGGATGAGGTAAAGCTGATTATGATTGACCCGAAGGTGGTTGAGCTTAGTGTATACAATGGCATACCTCATCTGATGATTCCGGTTGTTACAGATCCTAAAAAAGCTGCAGGAGCATTAAACTGGGCAGTTTCAGAGATGACAGACCGATACGAGAAGTTTGCAAACAGCGGTGTCAGGGAAATAAACGGTTACAATGCCATGATTGATGCAATGGATGGCAAGGATACAGAAAAACCGCCAAAGATGCCACAGATTGTCATTATAGTGGACGAGCTTGCAGATCTTATGATGGTCGCATCAAAGGATGTAGAGGAGGCAATATGCAGGCTGGCACAGCTTGCGAGAGCAGCCGGTATACATCTGATCATAGCCACACAGAGGCCTTCTGTTAATGTTATTACAGGTCTCATCAAGGCGAATATGCCAAGCCGTATCGCATTTGCGGTTACAAGCGGTGTTGACAGTCGTACCATACTTGATATGAATGGTGCGGAAAAGCTCCTTGGAAAGGGAGATATGTTATTTGACCCACAGGGTGTTCCGAAGCCCCTTCGAGTACAGGGCGCATTCGTTTCAGATAAAGAAGTTTCCGATATTGTGAAATTTATTATTGAAAATAATGAGAATGCACAGTACAGTAATGATGTGGCACAAAAGATGGAGAGCCTGTCGAATGATACGACAAATACAACCGTTACCATTTCAGATGTGGAAAACACGGATGATGGCAGGGACTCTTACTTTGCGGAGGCAGCGTCAATTATCACAGATAAGGAACGGGCTTCAATCGGAATGCTTCAAAGATACCTTAAAATTGGCTTCAACAGGGCGGCCCGCATCATGGATCAGCTCGAAGAGGCCGGTGTAGTTGGACCTGAGGAGGGAACAAAGCCCCGCAAGGTTCTGGTGACTAAAGAGGAATTAGATACTATATTAGAGAATAATTAACACAAAGGAGCAAAGAAAAATGAAAACAGATATTCAGATCGCACAGGAAGCTACAATGCTTCCAATCAAGGATGTAGCAGCATCTATAGGGATTAAAGAGGATGACTTAGAGCTTTATGGAAAGTATAAGGCAAAGATTTCTGATGAGCTCATCAATCGCACAAAGAAAAATCCTGACGGAAAGCTCATACTCGTTACAGCTATTAACCCGACTCCTGCAGGGGAGGGAAAGACAACCACAAGCGTCGGTCTTGGAGAGGCATTTGGACGCCTGGGAAAGAAAGCACTTATCGCACTTCGTGAGCCGTCACTAGGACCTTGCTTTGGTATCAAGGGAGGAGCAGCCGGTGGCGGATATGCACAGGTTGTCCCAATGGAGGATTTAAATCTTCATTTTACAGGAGATTTTCATGCAATTACATCTGCGAACAATCTGCTTGCAGCACTTCTTGACAATCATATCCAGCAGGGAAACGAGCTTGGCATCGACCCGCGCCAGATTGTATGGAAGAGATGTATGGATATGAATGACCGTGTCCTTAGAAATATCGTTGTTGGTCTTGGAAGCAAGATGGACGGAATGGTCAGAGAAGATCATTTTGTCATCACTGTAGCATCTGAAATTATGGCAATACTCTGTCTGGCCGATGATATGGCAGATTTAAAGAAGCGACTTGGAAGAATTATTGTGGCATATACCTTTGACGGAAAGCCTGTCACAGCCGATGATCTTCAGGCTACAGGCTCTATGGCAGCTCTCTTAAAGGATGCCTTAAAGCCGAACCTTATCCAGACACTTGAGCATACACCGGCAATAGTTCACGGTGGACCTTTTGCCAATATAGCACATGGCTGTAACAGTGTCCGTGCCACAAAGACAGCATTAAAGCTTGCAGACTATGTTATCACTGAGGCAGGCTTTGGCGCAGACCTTGGCGCAGAGAAGTTCTTTGATATCAAGTGCCGTATGGCAGGGCTTAAGCCGGATGCAGTTGTACTTGTTGCAACAATCAGAGCATTAAAATATAATGGCGGCGTGCCGAAGGATGAGCTTTCATCAGAGAATCTTGATGCACTTAAGGCTGGAATCGTAAATCTTGAGAAGCATATTGAGAATCTTCACAAGTTTGGTGTGCCTGTAGTTGTCACATTAAATTCATTTGTCACAGACACCAAGGCTGAGACTGATTTTGTAGAGCAGTTCTGTAAGGAAAGAGGCTGTGAATTTGCACTCTCAGAGGTATGGGAGAAGGGTGGCGAAGGCGGAATTGACCTTGCCAACAAGGTACTTGAAACAATCGAGCACAAGGAAAGCAATTTCAAAGTACTCTATGATGATAGCCTGTCACTTAAGGAAAAGATTGAAACTGTTGCAAAAGAAATATATGGAGCAGATGGTGTTACATATTCTCCGGCAGCAGAGAGAGAACTTAAGAGAATTACAGACCTTGGAATGGGAGATTTTCCAGTATGTATGGCAAAGACACAGTATTCGCTTTCTGATGATGCAAAGAAGCTTGGCAGACCAAGCGGCTTTAAAATCAACGTACGTGAGGTTTATGCGTCAGCAGGTGCAGGCTTTGTTGTAGCAGTAAACGGTTCTATCATGACTATGCCGGGACTTTCGAAGAAGCCGGCTGCATACGGCATTGATGTGGATGATAATGGTGTGATCACAGGATTATTCTAGGAGGAAATATGGCTAATCTAATAGACGGAAAATTGATTTCAACACAGATTAAGGATGAGCTTAAGGAAGAAGTGGCAGAGCTTAAGAAAAAAGGCATCGAGGGCTGCCTTGCGGTGATTCAGGTCGGAAATGACCCTGCATCATCAGTGTATGTGCGCAACAAGAAAAAGGCGTGTGAGTATGTCGGAATTAAATCGCTTTCATATGAACTTGCAGAGGAGACTACGGAGGATGAGATATTAAAACTTATCGAAAAGCTCAATGCTGATGTTTCCGTAAATGGTATTCTCTGTCAGCTTCCACTGCCAAAGCATATCGATGAGGACAAGGTTATTGATGCTATTGACCCGAAGAAGGATGTTGATGGCTTCAGTCCACAGAGTGTTGGAGCGATGGTTATAGGAAAGCCTGGTTTTTTGCCGTGTACTCCGGCCGGTATCATTCAGCTTTTAAAGAGAAGCAATATAGATATTGATGGTAAAAGCTGTGTTGTGGTTGGCAGAAGCAATATAGTCGGCAAGCCTATGTCACTTCTCATGCTTAGGGAGAATGCAACTGTTACGGTATGTCATTCACATACAAAGGATTTAAAAGATGTATGTAAAAATGCTGATATACTTATAGTGGCAATAGGAAAGCCTAAGTTTATAGATGCTTCATATGTGAAGGATGGTGCGGTTGTCATTGATGTTGGAATCCACAGAAATGCCGAAAATAAGCTGTGTGGTGATGTGGATTTTGATTCTGTTGTGTCTAAAGCGTCACATATCACACCTGTACCGGGCGGTGTAGGTCCTATGACAATTGCGATGCTCATGAGCAATTGTGTTGAGGCTATGAAGAGATAATTAGACAATAAGTAAGAGGATTAGATGTATGAGATGTGCCAATTGTGGTAATGAATTGAAGGCGGGCAGTCTGTACTGTGATGTCTGTGGGCATCCGGTTCAGATAGTGCCTGATTACAACGAATTTGATGATTATCTTGATAATCTGGTTGGAAATGATGACAGGCGAACTGATGGACAAAAGACTGTAAAGCCTGTGTCTGATAGGACAATCAGGTTTGATGAGCCGGTGAGGGAACAGCTTCATAGTGCCGGTCAGCGGAACGGACAAAAACCGGACAGAATGTCACAGTATGAAAATAAACAGGCTCAGACAGGTAAGCAGCAGTCTCAGACGAAACAACCGTGTTATGAGAAGCCGCAGTCTGACGGACAGAGGGCAAAGAGAGCGCAGCAGAAGAAGATAATTATTATCTCAGCTGTAGTGTGCGTTGTAGCAATTGTAATACTTATTGCAGCTATTACACGTAATGTAAGCAGATCACATGACAATTCATTTGATTATCAGGTGAAGCAGGCAAAGGCAGCTTATTCGGCGGGGAATATAAATTCCGCGGTTTCTTATTATGAGAAGGCTTTGTCGATTGATTCGGATAATACAGATGTCAGATTTGCTTTGGCTGATATATATATGTCGAAGAAGGATTATGATGCCGCTCTTGTGCTGTATCAGGAAATTATCAATATTGATCCAAAGAGCAAAGAGGCTTATAAGAAGCTTATCTCGATTTATGAATCAAAAAAGGATTATGATGCAATTGTTGCGCTGCGTGAGAGTGCTAAGGATGCATCTGTTTTAAAGCTTTTTGCGGATTATACTGTATCTAAACCGCAGTTTAGCAAGAGCAGTGGTAAGTATGGAGAGACTATTGAGCTTTCTATAGATGCAGACAGCGATACCAAAATATACTATTCATATGATTCGGATGATCCTTTGACCAGAGGAGAAAGATATTATAGCCCGATTACCCTGGACAAGGAAGGTACATATGAGATAACAGCTGTTGCAGTTGATGACAGAGGAATCAAAAGCGAGGTGGCATCTGCCAAGTATGAAATCGAGTTTGAGGCGCCGGATGCACCGGAGATAGACCCTGACGGAGGTACATTTGGTGCACAGACAGACATTACAATCACAGTACCTGAAAATTGCAAGGTATACTATACCTGGGATTCGTCAGATCCGAGTGCTGCATCAACAGAGTATACAGCTCCAATACCTGTTCCTGAAGGAAATAATGTGCTTTCTGTTATTGCGATAGACCAGAATACCGGAAAGTGCAGTGATATATACAGATCAAGATTTGAATTTTATATGAATTAATAAAAAACACGCATGAGTTGATTAATCATGCGTGTTCTTTTTTCATGTAATTCTCCCGAGGGTATATGAGATTTATGCTTAGATATTAACTAAATGATATCTATATATGATAAATCTTTCAAGGATTACTTGCCTTTCTATAAATTTTGTAATAATATTTTATTATATCTTTTTTAGGAGACAATAATGGAAGATTTAATGAAATTGAGAGAGTCTATCGATGAGATAGACAGTGAAATAGTCAGATTATATAAGGAAAGAATGGATATCTCAAAGCACGTTGCCGAGTATAAGATAACCACCGGCAAAAAGGTCTTTGACAAGACGAGAGAGGATGAAAAGCTTGAGAAATTATCGTCTCTTGCAGATGATGAGTTTTTGAAGCACGGTATAGTTGAGCTTTTTGAACAGATTATGTCGACCAGTAGAAAGAAGCAGTATCAGCTTATGACTGAGCATGGCATAGTGGAGAAGGAAAACTTTACTGAGGTAGACAGCCTGGATTTTTCCAATGCAAGGATTGTGTTTCAGGGAGTTGAGGGTGCATACTCACAGCTTGCCATGAAGACATACTTTGGCGAGAACTGTAATGGCTACAACGTGGATTCCTGGAAGGATGCCATGGAGGATATCAAATGCGGAAAGGCCGATTATGCAGTGCTTCCGATAGAGAATTCTTCAGCCGGTATTGTATCGGAAAACTATGATCTGCTTGTTGAATACGACAATTATATAGTTGGGGAGCAGATTATACGCATCGACCACAGTCTGATGGGACTTCCGGGTGCAAAGATTTCTGATATCAGGACTGTGTACTCACATCCACAGGCACTTATGCAGTGCTCAGATTTTTTTGATGAGCATAAGGATATCAACCAGGTGGCTGTCAGGAATACAGCTTTTTCTGCAAAGAAGGTAAAGGATGACGGAGATATCACACAGGCTGGCATAGCTAGCCATATCTCGGCTGATATATACGGGCTTCAGGTGCTTGAGAGCCGCATACAGAACAATAAAAACAATGCAACAAGGTTTATAATTGTGTCGGCTAAAAGGGTATGCCGTAGAGATGCGGGCAGGATAAGCATATGCTTTGAGACACCTCACAAGAGTGGTGCACTGTATCATATGCTGGCACACTTTATATACAATGGAATCAATATGTTAAATATCCAGTCTCGTCCGATATCTGATAAGGCATGGGAGTACAGGTTCTTTGTTGATTTTGAAGGACGTTTTACGGATACAGCGGTGCAGAATGCGTTAAGAGGCATAAGGGAAGAGGCAATTGCCCTTAAGATTCTTGGTACATATTAGATGATAGAAATTTAGATAAAAGTGTTGACAACAGAAATTGTCTGTGCTATATTCTAGTAGTTGTATGAAAACAAAGTAGAGTATCCACTCTCACCTAAGCGCAATGGAGCGACTTAGCGTTAATATTTTCAAACATTTGTGTTGAAGATTGTATAGTGGATAGTCTGCCTATCCACTATTTTTTATGGAGGTACAAGACCATTAGCGAATTAATGATTAATGAACAGATCAGAGACAGAGAAGTTCGACTGATTGGAGCGGATGGAGAGCAGTTAGGAATTGTTTCTTCAAGAGAAGCTCAAAAGATTGCAGACGAGGCAGGACTTGATTTAGTAAAGATAGCACCAAATGCAAAGCCACCTGTATGTAAGGTGATTGATTATGGTAAGTATCGTTATGAGCAGGCCCGTAAGGAAAAGGATGCAAAGAAAAAGCAGAAGACCGTTGAATTGAAAGAGATTCGTCTCTCACCTAACATTGAGGCTAACGACTTGAATACCAAGATGAATGCTGCAAAGAAATTTCTTGCAAAAGGAAATAAGGTAAAGATCACACTCAGATTCAGAGGACGTGAGATGGCTCATATGAATGCAAGCAAACATATCCTTGATGATATAGCTGAGAATCTTTCAGATGTAGCGGTAGTGGAGAAAGCACCGAAGGTTGAAGGAAGAAGCATCGGTATGGTGCTGGCAGAAAAGAGATAACAATTTAAGGAGGAACACACAATGCCAAAAATGAAAACAAGCAGAGCAGCTGCAAAACGTTTCAAAGTTACAGGAACAGGAAAGTTAAAAAGAAATAAAGCCTACAAGAGACATATCTTAACTAAGAAAACAACAAAGACAAAGAGAAATCTCAGAAAAGCAACAATGACAGATGAGACAAATGTTAAGAATATGAAGAAGATTTTACCATACATGTAATCGGTAGTATTAGTTAAGGAGGAATCAACAAATGGCAAGAGTTAAAGGCGGTTTAGGCGCTAAGAAAAGACATAACAGAACATTAAAGTTAGCAAAGGGTTACAGAGGCGCTAGATCTAAGCAGTATAGAGTAGCAAAGCAGTCAGTTATGAGAGCACTTACAAGCTCATACGCTGGACGTAAAGAGAGAAAGAGACAGTTCCGTCAGTTATGGATTGCCCGTATCAACGCAGCAGCTCGTCTCAACGGACTTTCATACAGCCAGTTCATGCACGGCTTAAAGTTAGCAAACGTTGATCTTAACCGTAAGGTATTAGCTGATATGGCTGTTACAGATGCAGCAGGATTTGCTAAATTAGTAGAGGTTGCTAAATCTAAGCTTGCTTAGTTTAGCATAAAGAGATATATGAAAAAAGCTGCCGGGCTTCACATGAAGCCCGGCAGCTTTTTTATTCTTGAGCTTTTTTGTATTTACTGCGATACTCCTTAGGCGAAAGGCCTTTTATTTTATGAAAGGTCTTTGAAAAATAAAGGCTGTTATCAAATCCTATAGAGCCTGCAATTGCTGTGATGGACAATGAGGAGTGCTTAAGCAGATAGCATGCCTGTTTGATTCTGAAATCGGTCAGATATTCCTTTGGCGATACACCGAGAATGCTCTGGAAGGAACGGAACAGGTGACTTCGGCTTAATCCTATATATGATGCGATATCTTCAACGGTGATAGGGTATGAATAGTTGGCGGAGATGTATTCGATGCCCTTTTGTACATAGGAGTTTGCACTGTTTTGCGGTGGCTTTGATGTGGCGGCACTGACAAAAAGAGCGAGGGTGGTGTAGAGTCGCCCGGTCATTTCGAGTGCATTTTCAAATTCTGTGCCTCTGGCGTCGTATATATGCATGAGCTGTCTTTTGATTTCGTTTCCGTTTGATACACTGTGTATGTATGGATGCGCTTTTGTGAAATCAGTGGCTCTTAAAATGGTTGCAGCATCGCTGCCGGTAAAGCCTACCCAGGTATATTCCCAAGGATCTTGCGCATCAGCCTGATAAATCACTTCGGTATTTGGATATACGAGAAACGCATCGCCGGGAGTTAATGTGTGAACACTGCCATTTACAGTGTAGCGGCCTTTACCGCTTATGATATAGTGAATCAGATAATGGTCTCTGATACCGGGACCCCACTGATACAGGCTATCACAGCTCTGGAAGCCTACGTTATATACGGACAGAGATACAAGCTCTTTTTCTTTTACGATATAGGAATTTTTGTATTTATTGTTCATATTGCCTACCTTTACAACATTTTTACATATTTCTTCTACATTTTATTCTATACAAAAATGAGCAAATGCGCTACAATAAATTTAACAAAAATGAAAAGGAGATATTTATTATGGCAATTTTAGTTACTGGTGGAGCCGGATATATCGGAAGCCACACATGTGTGGAGCTTCTTGATGCAGGCTACGATGTTGTAGTACTTGACAATCTTTCAAATTCATCTGAGAAGTCACTTGACAGAGTTAAGGCTCTTACAGGCAAAGAAGTAAAGTTCTATAAGGGAGATATCCTTGACAGAGACATCTTAAATAAGATTTTTAAGGAAGAAAAGATAGATAGCTGTATTCACTTTGCAGGACTCAAAGCAGTAGGAGAGTCTGTGGCAAAGCCTTGGGAGTACTATAACAATAATATTGCAGGAACACTTACACTTGTTGATGTGATGAGACAGAATGGCTGCAAGAGCATCATTTTCTCTTCATCAGCTACAGTATACGGAGATCCTGCACAGATTCCTATCACAGAGGAGTGTCCAAAGGGACAGTGTACAAACCCATATGGCTGGACAAAGTCTATGCTTGAGCAGATACTTATGGACATCTATAAGGCAGATAATGAGTGGAACGTTATTCTTCTTCGTTACTTCAATCCAATCGGAGCTCATAAGAGTGGTACAATGGGTGAGAATCCAAACGGTATTCCAAACAACCTTATGCCTTATATCACACAGGTGGCAGTAGGCAAGCTCAAAGAGCTTGGAGTATTCGGAGATGACTATGATACTCCTGACGGAACAGGTGTGAGAGATTACATCCATGTAGTTGACCTTGCGGTTGGACATGTCAAGGCTTTAAAGAAAATTGAGGAGAATGCAGGTCTTTGCATCTACAATCTTGGAACAGGACACGGCTACAGTGTGCTTGATATCGTAAAGAATTTCGAGGCTGCAACAGGTGTTAAGATTCCTTATACAATAAAGCCTAGAAGACCTGGCGATATCGCTACATGCTACTGTGACCCATCAAAGGCCAAGAGAGAGCTCGGCTGGGAAGCACAGTATGGTATTAAGGAGATGTGTGCCGACTCATGGAGATGGCAGAAGAACAATCCTAACGGATATGATGATTAATTATGATTAATTTTTAATCAGGCTTATACTTAAATTATTTATGCCTTGGAGCATTCTGTAGTAAACGGAATACGCTCCAAGGCAATTTTACTTTAAGGCAGAAATATTTATCATAGCGTCCGGTGTCAACAACAATAAAAAAACATCGCATAAATGCGATGCTTTCGGGTTGGGCTGTATTTAATTAAATAAATATCAGTAAGCAGTCCGTACGGGAATCGAACCCGTGTTTCCGCCGTGAGAGGGCGGCGTCTTAACCGCTTGACCAACGAACCGTGTATTATACTATCATGGAGTTTCAAAAAAAGCAAGTACTTTTTTAAAAAAACTTGATTTTTTTTTCTGATAGTGCTATTATACCTATGATAACAACGTTGACTAGATTGAGAGAGGGCAAAAGTCCTCTCTCAATTCACGTTTATAAACATCAGGCAGCTATTCAGAACCACTTGGAACAATTATGAATAGTTACAAGTATAAAAAAGAGAGGTGATAAAATGTCAAAGGCAAGTGTATATGAGGCAAAGACAGAGAGCTTTATACAACCAATTCTTGACAGCATGAATTTTGAGCTTGTTGATGTCGAGTATGTTAAGGAAGGCGGCATGAACTACCTGAGAGCATATATCGATAAGGAGGGTGGCATAACTGTTGACGACTGTGAAGTGGTTGCAAGGCAGATGAATGAGATTCTCGACAGAGAGGACTATATTCCTGATTCGTACACCTTCGAGGTCAGCTCGCCGGGGCTTGGAAGACCTCTCAAGAAGGAAAAGGACTATGTGCGCAATATGAATAAGGAGATAGAGATTCGCACATACAGGGCTATCAACAAATCAAAGGAATTTTATGGTCTGCTTAAAGCCTATGATAAGGATACAGTGACAATAACCGATGAAGACGGCAATGAGACTACATTCAATAAGAGTGACATTGCGCTTATACGTCAGGCATTGGATTTTTAATTAAAGCGCACGATAACACAAATAGGAGGAAAAAATAATGAGCAATGAGTTATTAGAAGCGTTAAATATATTAGAGCAGGAGAAAAACATCAGTAAAGAAACTTTACTTGAGGCAATTGAGAACTCTCTTGTGACTGCCTGCAAGAACCATTTTGGTAAATCAGACAATGTAAAGGTAGAAATAGATCCTGAGACATGTGCTTTCTCATGCTACCAGGAGAAGACGGTTGTAGATACGGTTGAGGATCCGGTTGAGGAGATTTCCTTAGCAGATGCGCACAAGGTAAACGGTAACTATCAGCTTGGAGATATCGTGAGAGTTGAGGTTAAGTCAAAGGAATTCGGACGTATTGCTACACAGAACGCAAAGAATGTTATCCTTCAGAAAATCCGCGAGGAGGAGAGAAAGGTAATATTTGACGAGTACAACAGCAAGGAAAAGGATGTTGTGACAGGTGTTGTTCAAAGATACATCGGAAAGAATGTCAGCATCAACTTAGGTAAGGCAGATGCACTTCTGACTGAGAGTGAGCAGATAAAGGGTGAGGTATTCAAGCCTACAGAGCGTATCAAGGTATATATCCTTGAGGTTAAGTCCACATCAAAGGGGCCAAAGATTCTTGTTTCAAGAACACACCCTGAGCTTGTGAAGAGACTTTTCGAGTCAGAGGTTACAGAGGTTAAAGAGGGCATAGTTGAGATAAAGGCTATTTCACGTGAGGCCGGAAGCAGAACAAAGATTGCAGTATGGTCAAATGATCCAAACGTAGACCCTGTAGGAGCATGTGTAGGTATGAATGGTGCCAGAGTAAATGCTATCGTAAATGAGCTTCGCGGTGAGAAAATCGATATCATCACATGGGATGAGAATCCGGCAATACTTATCCAGAACGCACTTAGCCCTGCAAAGGTTATCTCTGTTATCGCAGATGCAGATGAGAAATCAGCAAAGGTTGTTGTTCCGGATTATCAGCTTTCGCTTGCAATCGGTAAGGAAGGACAGAATGCAAGACTTGCAGCAAGACTTACAGGCTTCAAGATTGATATCAAGAGCGAGACACAGGCCAGAGAGTCAGGGGACTTCATGGATTATGAGAATGACTATGAAGAGGATGATTATGATGACGATTATGATTATTCGGATGATGAGCTTGCTGAGAACGAGAGATTAGCTGATACAGAACAGGCAGATGTACAGGCAGAGGCTTTTGATACAGAGGCTGACGAGAACGGAGCAGCAGGTACAGAAAATGATGCGGCAGATAGTGGTGATGAGCAGTAATGGCAAATAAAAAGATTCCAATGCGCAAATGCGTAGGTTGTCAGGAGATGAAGGAAAAGAAGTCACTTATTCGCGTGGTAAAGACTGCGGAGGGCGACATAATTCTCGATGACACCGGCAAGAAAAACGGCAGGGGAGCTTATATATGTAAGAGTCTTGAATGCTTTAAAAAGGCTAAAAAGACAAAGGCACTTGAGCGATCCCTTGGCGTTAGTGTATCAGAACAGGTATATGAGGAGCTTGAAAAGGAGATGAACCAAATTGACAGATAGAGTACTTTCTATGCTGGGCTTAGCAGCAAAGTCAGGCAATGTGGTTAGCGGAGAGTTTTCTACAGAGAAAGCTGTAAAGACAGGAAAGGCATTTTTAGTGATAGTTGCAGATGATTCATCAGACAACACAAAGAAGCATTTTTCGGATATGACTGCTTTCTATGAGGTTCCGATTTATTTTTATAGTGACAAGGTGGGGTTAGGGAATGCAATAGGCAAAGAGTTTCGCGCTTCCCTTGCAGTAACGGATGAAAACCTTGCAAATGCAGTGATAAAAAAGCTGCAGTCGAATAAAACTGAATAATGGAGGAAAATAGATATATGGCAAAAATGAGAGTTCATGAACTTGCAAAAGAATTAAATATAAAGTCGCAGGAAGTCATAGACACATTAAACGGCACACAGTTTGCTGTCAAAAATGTGCAGAGCGGTCTTGAGGATGAGGCACAGCAAATTGTACGAAAGAAGTACGCAAAAACAGAAGCAAAAAAAGATGCACCTAAGAAGGAAGAACCTAAAAAGGATGAGGCTAAGGCAGCCGACAGACCAAAGAAAAAGGCAAGCATCACAGCAGTTTTCAATGCCCAGTACAGTAAGCAGGGTAGGAAAACAAATGGTGGAAACGGCAGCGGAAATAATGGAAATAACAGTTCGCAGCGCAGGAATGGCAATGGAAGACGCGATAATCAGTCATCACGTCCTGAGCAGCACAGCATTATTAAGCCAAGACCTGTCGGAGAGAGAGCTATGCGCCCTATAAGTGAGCGTACAGCGGATCCGTATGCAGATATGAAGGCAGCCAATTCGCGTCCGGCACGTCAGGCTGACGCTGATAGAAGAAGCGACAGACGTCAGGACAATGGCGACAAAATCAACAACAGAAACACTGACAGAAATGCCGACAGAAGCAGAAATACGGACAGAAACAGCGATAGAAGACCAAACAATCGCGACAATAACCGCGATAACAGCAGAGACAATAATAGAGACAATAACAGAGGCTTCAGAAATGACTCCAGACGTCCTGCAGAGGGTGGCAGAAGCTTTGACAAAAATAATGACAGAAGCAGAAGCAATGACAGAAGCAGGAGCAATGACAGAAATAACGATAGAACAGGCAGCAGAGGTGATGACAGAAATCGTTTCAGAAAAGAAACAGTTGCAGTTGCAGCTCCTGATGATGTAAGAGGAAAGGAGAGCCGCGACAGAGGCAACGATAGAAAGAATAAGCATAATCACAATCAGAGCCAGAAGCAGGATAAGCTCGGAAAGAAGCAGGAGAATTACATCAATCTCGAGAAGCACGGCGGAAAGAAAAAGCCACAGCAGCCGAAGGCACAGCCAAAAGAGGATGAGAACGAGATTAAGACAATTTCTCTTCCGGAGAAGATTACAATAAGGGACTTAGCTGATAAGATGAAGGTTCAGCCTTCAGCCATCGTAAAGAAGCTTTTCATGAAGGGCGAGATGGTAACAGTTAACTCTGAGGTTGATTTTGCAGCTGCTGAGGAGATTGCTTTAGAGTTCAATTTCATCTGTGAGGAAGAGGAGAAAGTCGATGTGATTGCAGAGCTTCTCAAGGAGGATGAAGAGGATGAGAGCAAGATGGTTCCTCGTCCACCTGTAGTCTGCGTAATGGGTCACGTAGATCATGGTAAGACATCACTGCTTGATGCCATCAGACAGACACGTGTTACAGACCGTGAGGCAGGTGGTATTACACAGCACATTGGTGCATCTGTTGTATCAATCAATGACCAGAACATCACATTCCTTGATACACCGGGACATGAGGCATTTACAGCAATGCGTATGCGTGGTGCAAACTCTACTGATATCGCAATCCTTGTTGTTGCTGCAGATGATGGTGTAATGCCACAGACTGTTGAGGCAATAAACCATGCAAAGGCAGCCGGTGTAGAGATTATCGTTGCAGTCAACAAGATAGATAAGCCAAGTGCCAATATCGACAAGGTTAAGCAGGAGCTCTCAGAGTATGAGCTTATCCCGGAGGATTGGGGCGGAAGCACAATATTCTGTCCTGTATCTGCACATACTAAGGAGGGTATCGACAATCTCCTTGAGATGATTCTTCTCACAGCAGAGGTTCTCGAGCTCAAGGCTAATCCGGACAGAAATGCAAGAGGTCTCGTAATCGAGGCGCAGCTTGACAAGGGCCGTGGTGCGGTTGCCACAGTGCTTGTACAAAAAGGAACACTCCATGTCGGAGATCCTATCGCATGCGGAAGCAGCTATGGTAAGGTAAGAGCCATGATTGATGACAAGGGCCGCAGAGTAAAGGAGGCTAAGCCTTCTACACCTGTAGAGATACTTGGACTCAACAGTGTGCCTTCAGCAGGAGAGACATTTGTGGCATGCGATTCAGAGAAGGAGGCAAAGGCATTCTCTGACACATATATTTCAGAGGAGAAGAATAAGCTCATCGAGGATACAAAGGCAAAGATGTCACTTGATGATCTGTTCTCACAGATTCAGTCAGGCAACATGAAGGAGCTTGATATCATCGTAAAGGCAGATGTACAGGGTTCAGTTGAAGCTGTTAAGCAGAGTCTTGTCAAGCTTTCAAATGAGGAGGTTGTGGTCAAGGTCATCCATGGCGGCGTTGGTGCCATCAACGAGTCAGATGTTATCCTTGCATCAGCATCAAATGCAATCATCATTGGCTTTAACGTCAGACCGGATCCTGTTGCCAAGGCTACAGCAGACCGTGAGGGCGTAGATATCAGACTTTACAAGGTCATCTACAATGCGATCGAGGATGTATCTGCTGCCATGAAGGGTATGCTTGATCCTGTATTTGAGGAGAAGGTTATCGGACATGCGGAAATCAGACAGATTTTCAAGGCTTCAGGCGTTGGAAACATTGCAGGTTCATATGTGCTTGACGGATTTATGGAGAGAGGCTGCCGTGTCAGAATTAGCAGAGAGGGTGAGCAGATATTCGAGGGAGACCTTGCTTCACTCAAGAGATTCAAGGATGACGTCAAGGAGGTCAAGACAGGCTACGAGTGTGGTCTTGTATTTGACGGATTTAATGATATTCAGGAATTCGATATAGTTGAAGCTTACAAGATGGTAGAGGTTCCGAGATAATCATATATTGGTTATCTTGAATTAATGCAGCTATTCGGATAGTTACGGTTTAATATAAAAAGAAAGCGGGATTATATGAGAAAGAACAGCATAAAAAATATTCGTATCAACGAAGAGGTAATGCGTGAACTGTCAAATATCATACGCGGTGAGATAAAGGATCCGCGTATCAATCCCATGACAAGTGTTGTTGCTGTCGAGGTGGCACCTGATTTAAAGACAGCAAAGGCTTATATCAGTGTGCTTGGTGACAAGAAATCACAGGCTGATACACTTGCAGGACTTAAGTCAGCGGAGGGATATATACGCAGAACTCTCGCAAAGAACATCAATTTAAGAAATACACCTGCCATTACATTTATCATAGACCAGTCTATAGAGTATGGTGTTGAGATGTCTAAAAAGATTGATGAAGTAACAAAAAATCTCAAAGAGGATTAACAAAGAGGATTGATTATGACAGAGATTGATTCTATTTTAAAGGATGCACAATCAGTTGCCGTTTCCGGTCATGTGAGACCGGACGGCGACTGTGTCGGCTCAACACTTGCGGTATACAACTACATAAAGGATTATTATCCTGATATAAAGGCAAGGATTTATTTAGAGCCAAGCCCAAACATCTTTAAGTTTATGCAAAGAGCAGATGAGATTGACAGCAGCTATGCGGATGATACAGTATACGATCTGTTCATAGCATGTGACTGCAGTGACACAGGCAGACTGGGAAGTGCAGCTAAGTATTTTGAGTCTGCAAAAAGGACACTTTGTATAGATCATCATGTTACAAACGGGGCCTTTGCAGACGCAAATTACATCTTTCCGGATGCGAGCTCAACCTGTGAGCTTGTGTTTGAACTTCTACCGAAGGAGCGCATCACAATACAGATAGCAGAGTGTATTTACACAGGCATGGTGCATGATACAGGCGTGTTCCAGTATTCATGTACTTCAAAAAAGACTATGGATATAGCAGGCTCCCTGATGGAGATGGGCATTGATTATTCAAGGATAATCGATGATACATTTTATACAAAGACATTTGCTCAGAATAAGATTATGGGGCAGGCACTTTTGAATGCAGCTTTGTATCTGAATGGTGATGTTATATTGTCTGCAGTATCGCGTGCTGAGATGGAGAAGTACAACGTACTTCCAAAGCATCTCGACGGTATTGTAAATCAGCTGCGCGTGACAAAGGATATAAAGGTTGCTGTATTTCTCTACGAAAATGAGGATGGTACCTACAAGGGCAGCCTGCGCGTAAACGGTGATTACGATGTGGCAAAGGTTGCGTCGGTATTTGGCGGAGGAGGACATGTAAAGGCCGCCGGATTTACGATTGAAGGACCGCTTGAGGTGGCAACAGACCGCATCCTTACGGCAATTAAGGATAATATTTAGGGAGAGATTCTTGGGCAGATGGTTAATGGAATAATCAATGTATACAAGGAAAAGGGCTATACAAGCTTTGACGTTGTGGCAAAGCTTAGAGGCATATTCCACCAGAAGAAGATTGGTCATACAGGTACACTTGATCCTGATGCGCAAGGCGTCCTTCCTGTCTGCCTTGGAAAGGCAACCAGAGTGTGTGACCTTTTGACAGATAAGGACAAGGTCTATAAAGCTGTGCTGCTTTTGGGACAGGAGACAGATACACAGGATATTACAGGGCAGGTCTTAAATCAGGCTAAGGTCAATGTGACTGAGCAGGCGGTGTATGATGTTATATCACAGTTTGTTGGCAGGCAAAAGCAGGTGCCGCCTATGTACTCGGCTTTAAAGGTCAATGGGAAAAAGCTCTATGAGCTTGCCAGAGAGGGCAAGGTAATAGAGAGAAAAGCCAGGGATATCGAGGTGTTTGATATCAAGGTTGAAAGCATTGATTTGCCTGAGGTTACGATGACGGTGCACTGTTCAAAGGGCACATATATCAGGACGCTGTGCAATGACATCGGAGAGAGGCTGGGCTGCCATGGCTGCATGAAGTCACTGCTTAGAGTAAGGGGAGCAGGCTTTGACTTAGAGCATGCACTTACACTTTCACAGATTCAGTCAAAGGTGGATGAGGGCTGCTTTGATATGGTGATGCCTGTTGACGGAGTATTCGAAAATCTGCCGGCAGTGCATACTGCTTCAGATGCCGATAAGCTTGTCAGAAATGGAAATAAAATTCCGGCAGTGCTTACGGATTATTTAAAACACAGTGCTGACTCTGATATAAGATACAGAGTATACAATCATGAGGGCATATTTGTCGGGGTGTATTCGTATCTTGATGAAACCGGTGAGTTTAAGCCGGTTAAGATTTTTATGGAATAGAATAGTATACAGATATTATGGAATATATAAGCAAAACTCTGGATTTTCATGTCAAGGAGCCGTCCGTCATCTCGTTTGGAAAGTTTGACGGGCTTCACAGAGGACATGAATTTCTGATGGAAAAGCAAATTGAACAGAGCAATCTGCATGGCTACAAGCGCATCATATTTACGTTTGACATTCCTCCCAAATCGGAGGTACTTGGCGTTGAGTCAAAGGTTATAATCACAAACGATGAAAAAGAGTATGTGTTTGAAAAATCAGGTATTGACTATCTGATAGAGTGTCCGTTTGTGCCACAGGTGATGACGATGGAGGCGGATGCGTTTGTCAGATGGATAGTTAAAAGTCTTAATGTCAAGTGTATCATTGTCGGAGATGATTTCCGTTTCGGGCACAACAGGGCAGGAGACCACAAGCTGCTTTCTGCGATGGCAGGAGAGCTTGGATACGAGCTTATTGTGGTGGACAAGATAAAGGATGGAGCCAGGGATATAAGCAGTACCTATATCCGCGAGGAGATTGCGGCAGGACATATTAAAAAGGCAAATGAACTGCTGGGATATCCCTTTTTCATAAAAGGAAGAGTAGTGCATGGCAGAGCACTAGGCAGGACTATTGGCATTCCGACAGTCAACCTTTCAGTGCCGCACGATAAGCTGCTTCCACCAAAGGGAGTGTATATGTCAAGAGTTCTTGTCAGGGACAACTGGTACCTTGGTGTAACCAATATAGGATGCAAGCCTACTATAGAGGGCAAAAATCCAATCGGTGCAGAGACATATATCATAGATTTTGGGCAGGATGTTTACGGACAGGATATCATGGTAGAGCTTCATAAGTTCGTAAGACCTGAGATGAAGTTTGATTCAATAGAAGCGTTAAAGAGCCAGATGAGCGCAGATATCAATTTTACAATCAATTATGCAGGCAGTCACACATTTTAGTGTGACTGTTTTTTTGCTAAATAGCCCAAAATAACGAAAAAATAACAAATATTACAGAAATGTTACAGAAAAATATTGACATTTTAACAATTTGTGATATACTCGTAAACATGGGATTATGGATAGCATGAACTGGAGGCTATATGAAAAATAAATTAAAATTAGGACAGGCAGCAGGCGTTGTAGCGTTTGCTATTATTATAGGAGCGGTATCTATGAGCTCAAGCAGCACGGTGGATGCCAGGACAACAAAGGCAGAGGCAAATAAAAACAGATCAGTGAATGCGGGTGTTGCACTTAATCTGACAGATGCGGCAGATGCCACAGAGCTTCTCACAGCAGGGGTTACATCGGCTCTTACCTATTATGGAGCTGACGTATCGGTAGCGCAAAACGACAGCAATGTTGTTACTGCATCTGCACAGGGCGCACCGCAGACAGACGATGCTTCACAGGAGTCTGAGCAGGCAAATGAAGCAGCTCAGACACCGACAGCCGCACAGACCTGTGGTTACACAAATCTTGGTATGTCAGTTATCAGCAGCGGAAACTTAAATATCAGACAGGAAGCTTCGACAGACAGCGAGGTAATAGGAATACTTACCAATCACAATGCCTGTGAGCTTCTTGAGGATGCCGGAGAATGGTACAAGGTCACATCAGGCAAGGTGACAGGATATGTAAACAAGCAGTATCTTGTGACAGGAGATGAGGCAGAGGCTATTGCAGAACAGGAGATTAAGACGGTTGCCACAGTAAATACGGAAACACTGAATGTGCGTGCAGAGAAGTCAACAGAGGCTGCGGTGCTTTCGCAGGTTGGAAATTCAGAGGCATTCACGGTTAATTCTGTCGCTGACGGCTGGGTTGAGATAAGTGTGGATGATTCGGTAGGATATATATCACAGGATTATGTGACACTGGCACAGGCACTTCCTACAGCAAAGACAATAGAGCAGGTGAAGTATGGTGACGGCGTATCAGATGTAAGGGCATCTGTTGTATCGTATGCGTTACAGTTTGTCGGAAACAGATATGTGTGGGGTGGTACAAGCCTTGAGAAGGGAGTTGACTGCTCAGGCTTCACAATGAGAATTCTTGGAAAGTATGGAATCTCATTACCGCATTCATCAAGAGCACAGCCTTCATACGGCACAAAAATCAGTGCATCTGAAGCAAAGCCGGGAGATTTATTCTTCTACGGAAGTGGAAGGAGTATCTCACATGTTGCAATTTATATCGGAAACGGACAGATTGTACATGCCAGCAACAAGCGTGATGGAATCAAGGTTTCAAATGCATATTACAGAAATCCGATTTGTGTCGTAAGATATTTGCCGGATTAATAAAAAAACAGTTTACAACAAATGCTTACTATGCTATACTGCATAAGTGTGGTTTTGCCCATGTTCGGTAGTTGGACACTCCGACCTATTGCTGAGCATCATACAGTTATCAGGGCGCATTATAATATAAGGAGGATCAACAATGATCGCAAAGGAAAAGAAACAGGCTATTATCGCAGAGTACGGTAGAACACCAAATGACACAGGTTCACCAGAGGTTCAGATTGCAATTCTTTCAGCAAGAATCGCAGAGTTAACTGAGCATTTCAAACAGAACCCAAAGGATCATCACTCAAGAAGAGGAATGTTAAAGATGATCGGTCAGAGACGTGGATTACTTGCATACCTTAAGGAGATTGATATCGAGAGATATCGTTCACTTATCGAGCGTTTAGGACTTAGAAAATAGTATTTTCTTTAGAGCGGAGTAATTATTATTCCGCTCTATTATTGTTTTTATTATTGTTTTTTGAAAAGCAGAAGTAAGCCGAGACCACTAAAGAGTGCATGAGCATACATGTATTGTTTAGTAGTTTCGGAAGAGGAATACACTTCTGCAAAAGAATTTTTAAGGAGAATTAATATGTACAAAAGTTATTCAATGGAACTTGCCGGCAGGACTCTTACTGTAGATATCGGAAGAGTAGCAGCTCAGGCAAACGGAGCTGTTTTTATCAAGTATGGTGATACAACAGTCCTTTCAACAGCTACAGCATCTGACAAGCCACGTGACGGTGTGGATTTCTTCCCACTCAGCGTTGAGTTCGAGGAGAAGATGTACTCTGTAGGAAAAATTCCGGGTGGTTTTAACAAGCGTGAGGGAAAGGCATCTGAGAACGCTATCCTTACAGATCGTGTAATTGACCGTCCTATGAGACCTCTTTTCCCAAAGGATTACAGAAATGATGTTACATTAAACAACCTTGTCATGTCAGTGGATCCTGAGTGCCGTCCTGAGATAGTTGCAATGATTGGTACAGCTCTTGCTGTTCATATATCAGATATTCCGTTTGACGGACCATGTGCCATGACACAGATGGGACTTGTTGATGGAGAGTTTATCGTAAACCCTTCACAGAAGCAGTGGGATGAGGGCGATTTACAGCTCACAGTTGCTTCTACAAAGGAAAAGGTCATCATGATTGAAGCAGGAGCCAATGAGATTCCTGAGGATCAGATGATTGAGGCAATCTACAAGTGCCACGATATCAACCAGACAGTTATCGCATTTATGGATCAGATCCGTGATGAGATTGGAAAGCCAAAGCATGAGTATGAGAGCTGTGCTATTCCGGAGCAGATGTTTGAGGATATCAAGAAAATTGTTACTCCTGAGCAGATGGAGGAGGCAGTATTCACAGATGAGAAGCAGAAGCGTGAGGAAAATATAAGAGCTATCACAGAGCAGTTAGAGGAAGCCTTCGCTGACAATGAGGAGTACCTTGCAGTACTTGGTGAGGCTATTTACCAGTATCAGAAGAAGACAGTCAGAAAGATGATTTTAAAGGATCATAAGCGTCCGGACGGCCGTGCAATCAACCAGATCAGACCACTCGCAGCAGAGGTTGATTTGATTCCTAGAGTTCACGGCTCTGCAATGTTTACCCGTGGACAGACACAGATTTGTGATGTTGTAACACTTGCTCCTTTATCAGAGATTCAGAAAATCGACGGACTTGATGCTAATATCACAACAAAGAGATATATGCATCACTATAACTTCCCTGCATATTCTGTAGGAGAGACAAAGGTATCACGTGGACCGGGACGTCGTGAGATTGGACACGGAGCACTTGCTGAGAAGGCACTTGTTCCTGTACTTCCAAGCATTGAGGAGTTCCCATATACTATCCGTGCCGTATCTGAGACATTTGAGTCAAACGGCTCTACATCAATGGCTTCAACATGTGCATCATGTATGTCACTTATGGCTGCAGGCGTTCCGATTAAGGCTATGGTTGCCGGAATCTCATGCGGACTTGTAACAGGCGATACAGATGATGATTTCCTTGTACTTACAGATATCCAGGGTCTTGAGGATTTCTTCGGAGATATGGATTTCAAGGTAACAGGTACACATAAGGGTATCACAGCTATCCAGATGGATATCAAGATTCACGGACTCACAAGACCTATCGTTGAGGAGGCAATCGCGAGAACACGTGAGGCACGTCTCTACATCATGGATGAGGTCATGAGCAAGGCAATCGCTGAGCCTAGAAAAGAAGTAAATGAGTGGGCTCCAAAGATTGAGCAGATTACAATCGATCCATCAAAGATTGGTGATGTTGTCGGACAGAAGGGTAAGACAATCAACGAGATTATCGACAGAACCGGTGTCAAGATTGATATCACAGATGATGGCGCTGTTTCAGTATGCGGAACAGATAAAGAGATGATTGCAAAGGCAATCGACATGATTAAGATTATCACAACTGATTTTGTGCTTCCAGTCGCAGACAGGCGGTGAACGCCATGTATATGTACGAGGCGGTT
>ENA-OPDF01000611-OPDF01000611.1-human-gut-metagenome-genome-assembly--contig:-NODE-611-length-24786-cov-2.419716_pt1 | contig 24786 bp, 20 predicted proteins | sample MGYA00241575_ERZ501501 | MGnify/ENA primary metagenome ERZ501501 (study PRJEB25962, sample SAMEA1972229) | human gut metagenome | biome: human gut; feature: human-associated habitat; material: faeces... | reverse complement strand
TACGGTTATAGCACAAGCGAATGGAAGTGATCCGGCAGGTATTGGTTCGCGTGGTCGGATTCTCAATTAAGACAGAAATAGAGACGAGGATAAATTCATCTCTATTTCTGTCTTGACTGGGAATATGTTTTCCAAACACCATATTCTATTCTATCACACGTATGCTGTTAAGCATATCTATTTTTCAGCTGAGGCATCAGCCTTGATTGGCCAGTATGGATTCTGATAAATGACGGATTCTTCTACATTGGTACCATCCGGTGAAGTCAGCAGGAACTGCTTTATAGGTATCGGATACAGATAATGAGCCATGTTCCAAGTAAATCCACCATATCCTATCTGGTTCGATGTCTTTTGGAATGGGCAAAGATATTCGCTGTAGCTAGACGGCGATACATTGGAGTTGCTTGTACCATCGGATACCAGAGCCGATGTACCGTCACTATTGTCATACCAATGCTCCATCGGCGTATTCCACAAGTGAAATCCTTGGGGTACATAGGGGCTGGTTATCAATTGATCCATTGCTCTCCAACGGCAGACATCCATGTTGCGCAAAGCTTCGGCCAGCATTTCACACCGCCGTTCGCGACGGATGTTATACAATGTCTTGTCAGTAAGTAGCTTTCCACCGGAATAAGCCCCCCAATCGTTCTCTGCTTCCTTATCCATCTCGGTAGCTGCAATGGTGGCATCGATGTCCGTGCTTATCCCGGCGCGACTGCGAATAGCCTGCCAGTAGCCGAGAGCAGTGGCATCTAGTGTCCCAGTCCTTTCGTAGCTTGCTTCCATATAGTTAAGCAAGGCCTCAACAGCCCGATAGCACACCAATGCAACGTATCCCTTAAGCTGTATGCAGTATTTTGAATTGAGTGCTCCGCCTTTGCGCAAAGCATATCCGGTGGTATAAGCACGTTGCATATCGCCTACGATAATATTAGGTACGGGTTCTATCAAATTGAGGCTCTGTCCGGGCTGGTCATCCCACACGATGTTCGTTTGCCCGGGCTCTTTCAAAAAGAGAGACAAACGACTGTCACGGTTGGTACGGACATCGGCTATCGTCTGGTCGCCCATATAGTAGCCATCACCGTCCGCGTACGTTCCATGTGTATATACGGGAGTACCGTCAGCCATCAGGAAATTCTGTACAAAAGAGCGAGTAATTCCAACGCCCCAATTCCCCATGTTGGCTGCCAAGGCAATATCATTTCCCTTGTTCATTGTATATTGTCTCCACAGCAGCACTTCGGGATAACTGGACAAATCTTCATCGCAGAACATGTTATAGTAGGGATTCTCCGGATCGTCCGCAGCCTGTTGCAGCATTCCGGTGTTGGCGGTCAGCTGCCCTTTGTATTTCTCGGCCACTTCCTTAGAGGCGGCCATTGCCTCATCCAAGAAAAAATTTATCTCGTTATCTATGTTTCCGCTCGGATATTCATAATTGGCATTGTATTCTTTGCTTTTACCTGGCCATCCTTCGCCATTGGGAACAAAAGCTGTCCCTTTGAAATATTTCAGGAATGTCCCTTCATATAGGGCTACACGTGATTTAAGCAGCAGTGCCAAGTCGCGGTTAATCCGGGTGGTGGCAAAGTCTATCCCATCCATCAACGTGGCAGCCTTGTCTAGGTCGGAAAGGATAAAACGAGCCACCTCGTTGCGCGGACTGCGTTTACTTGCCTCGGTGGTAGCCTCCATGTCATCTGTCAGTGCATGTTCAACGATAGGGAAATCTCCGAACTTCTGGTAGCGGTTAAAGTAATCGAGCGCACGAAGAAAGTAGATTTCGCCTATGTAGTGGCGGATAGATTGTAAATTGCCCGAAATCTGGTTCTGCGATCCATCTAAATTTTCACCGAATTTAGGAAGGACATTATCCAAGAAGTAATTCAATTGATAAATATTCTCGAATTTCCAGTTGCTATCGTCCTGCGGTACTTTCCACAGTGTTTTAGTCAAGCGATTAGGAGTATCAGAAGCTATCTGATTGTCCGTATGTTTATCTTCGGCATAAAATCCGTAGCTGTTTTTGCCGGAAGAGGGCAATATGGCAGAATAAAACTTATCGGCCCATGACTGCAACTGGCTAGCATCGGTAAAATATATTTCCGGAGAGATGGACGATTCCGGTTCCCGATCTAGGAAATCCTCACAAGAGATAAAAATGCTGCCACACAAAATAGATGCAGCTGTCAAAAATAGATGTCTTATCTTCATTGTATTCTAAATTTATAAAGTTAAACTTAAGCCAAAAGACCACGTGCGTGACAACGGATAAGCATTTCCTCCATTACCGCCGCTAATGGTTTCCGGATCGAACAACTTGGTCAAACCAGTCCCGGTCCAAACGTTTTCACCAGAAACGAATATGCGCAAACGGTTTATCCCGAACTTATTTGTAAATTTAGCAGGTAGGGTGTAACCAAACTGCAAGTTCTTCAAGCGTATGTAGGAAGCATCCTGCACATAACGACTCTGTACCTTTTGATTCTTTGCTCCGAAGCTGGTTCCATCGGATGAATCGGAGAAAATAGGCCGTGGATAGTACGAATCGAGGTTAGCGGGAAGCTCATGCCCTTCCAGCCCGGCGGGTTCTGCACGAAAATAATCTTCATGCTGTTTGAATCCTCGTGTATGCCAGCGGCTGTATCCGCCGCGTACACCGAACAACATGCCAGTGAAGTTTCCACTACCCCAATAGTCGTGTTTCAAAACGCCTTGGAAGAAAGCCCGGAAATCGAATCCTTTCCAATCGGCATTCAGATCTATTCCAAAGAAGTAGTGCGAATAAGTGTCTCCCAGTATCTTCAAATCGCCATGATCTCCCAAGGTACGTGCTCCCTCGCTGATTTTGCCATCACCGTTCAAGTCTTTATACATGATGTCACCGGCTGCCCATTGCGAGCCCACTGCATCTTTGTCCTCCTTTAGGCAGAGAAGCCAGGTGTGCCTGCATTTCTTCATCGCTTTTGGCTATGCCGATGGTTTCATATCCCCAAATAAGTCCATCCTTGTATCCTGGCAGATAGGAGTCGATGGACAATGTCTTGTTGTCCGGATAAGAGTCAATCATCGTGATTTGATCTGACAATGACAAGTTAATGCCATATCCCAAACCATTTTTCAGACGGTCTTTCCAGCCAATTGACACTTCCCAGCCTTTCGTCCGTAAGTCGCTGTTGTTGGAACTGGGAGTTGATATGCCCAATGTTGCAGGCAGTTCGGCAGAAGGGCCTACCATACCTTCTGTGAAACGGACAAAGTAATCAAAAGAACCGGTCAAGCGATTATTGAATAGTCCGTAATCCACGCCAACATCCCATGTACGGACCTTTTCCCAAGTAAGAGCCGTATTTATCAGGCCGCCGACAGATGAAGTATTAGGAGATAATCCATTTTGCAACCAGTCTCCATTCAGTGAACCAATAGAAATTGTTCGATAAGTAGGATACCAATTGTTGATATTCTGGTTTCCCAGTTCACCGTAAGAAAAACGGACTTTCAACAAGTTGGCTATATTCTCTATTGGTTTCCAAAACTCTTCTTGCGCTATGTTCCACCCTAAAGAGAAAGAAGGAGACAATTGCCATCTGGAACCTCGACGAAAGCGAGATGTCCCGTCATAACGCATATTCACTTCCGCCAAATAGCGTCCCTTATAGTCATAGTTGAGACGGCCGAAAAAGCCTACCGTAGCCCATTCATTATGATATCCACTTACTTCCGTGTCTTTCTTGTTTCCTGTACCGTCCAGTCCGGTAGTCAGGTCAAATTGGGGGAGACCATTAACCATCAGACCGTATTTCTTAGTGGATGAGAAATCGTATTTCGTTTCTTCTGACTGAAATCCGAGCATAACCTTCAGGTTGTGCGTGTCATTAAAAGTATGCGAATAAGACGTATAAGCATTGAAATTCAAATAGTTTTCCTTTGTATCTTCCTGGTACAGGCTCGAATTCGCTTTTGTATCATCGACGGAACCATCCGGCAAATGGTTGTATGCGGGCAATGTAGTCTCCTTGACACCGCCGTCCGTAATGCGATAATTGAGTTCGATATTAGTGACCCAATTTTTTATCGGTTCGATAATCAACGTCGCCTGATGGTAGTGCCGATCAGTTTGTACATCGCGTTGCCCGCCTTCCGCGATATTCCTAACCTCTCCGTATGGATACCCGTTCGGATCGTACATAGGCATATTTGGCCAAGTCATACGGCCAAAATAGTCATAAAACTGTGAGTTGAAGGATGTCGGTCGCCAAACATCATTACGCGTAAAACGTGTACTGTAATTGAATTTCAGCCATTTTGTGATATTGGCATTGATTTTAGCAGCCACGTTGTAGCGGCTCAATCCATCTTCACCGTATTCCAGCAAACCACCCTGATCCAAATAATTGAAAGAAGCATAATAAGTCACCTTTTCCGATCCTCCGTTCACGCTTACATTATGCTCCTGAGAGAATACGCTGCTTTTAAACATTTCACTGTATATGTCTACGTTGGCATACGCATTGTACCACGGATAGTTCCATGCATTCGGATTTGCCGGATCAGAATCCATTCCTCCGGTAAGTTTTCCGGCTTGAAAATCCAGCATCTTCTGCATCACCTCGTCCGTAAAAACCTGTCCACTTCCCTTTTGATTTTTGTAAGCTTCATTGAACATCACGGCAAAAGAGTATGAATCCATCGATTCCGGCATATTGATAGGGCTGCCTATACGGAAGCTGTTGTTGTAGTTTACGGAAGTTTTCCCGGCTTTACCACTCTTGGTCGTGACAAGAATCACACCGAACGGTGCACGTGAACCATAAATGGAGGAAGCTGCCGCATCTTTCAAAACAGATATGTTCTCAATATCTTGTGGATTGATGGTGTTCAAGTCCCCTTCCGTGCCGTCAATCAATATCAACGGGCTACCACTTGAATAGCTGCCTACAGTTCCTGTACCACGGACAGAAATACTCATGTTCTTATCCAACTCTCCGGTGCTCGTACTGATTTTCAGACCGGGGACTAGACCTTGTAAGGCCTGAACCGCTGATGTTACCGGACGGGATTCTATTTCTTTGGCTGTGGCAATGCCAACCGAGCCGGTCAGATTGACTTTCTTCTGCGTACCGAAACCCACCACAACCACTTCGTCCAGCATCTCATTGTCTTCTTGCAGTGTAACGTTAATTGCCTTGCCGACAGTGGCCGTCACCTCTTGTGTCTTGTATCCTATGTACGATACGACGAGTACAGTTCCCGGCTGCACCGACAAGGAGAAATTACCATCCATGTCGGTAATCGTACCATTGGAAGAGTTGCCCTTTTCCACAACGCTGGCCCCGATGACGGGTCCCATGGCATCGTTCACTGTGCCTTTCACGGTGATTTTCTGTTGCTGTACAATCTGCACGGCACCGGAATCATTCTCTGCCCACAAGGATAGCGGCTGGCTTGCCACAAGCCCCGTGCAGAGCAATAAGGCTGTCGTCGCCTTACGGGAGAATTTAAAAGTCTCTGTTTTCATTGTTCTGGTATTAAAATTAGATTAATAAATTTGGTTCCTGTTTGAACGCCCCTGGATTGGTCAAAGGTCGTGACTACCTTAGTCAAAGTGCTTGACTACCTTGGTCAAGAATCTGCCCCGAAATATAGCGGAAGCAAAGTGTTATCCTGAATACTCCCTTTTACCTTTAAAAGCCTATGTCTTATCCTATTATATTTTTTGTCTATACGATGAGTGTTTTTTAGTCCATCGGAGAGTCATCAGAATCTCCGTCACTGCCGCCCGGTTTCTCGGTGGAGCCACTGCCTTCAGGTGCTTTACCTATGTAAATGGTATGGGAAGTGCTGCGGGGTGTCTTCAGCAGGTCGCCGCCACCGCCCCTGTACTGCGTAGTCACTGTAAGCGTATATTCGCCATCGTCTCGCACCGCACGCCAGGATTCTTTGCCACCATGCGATCCAGTATGATTTCCCTTGTCGATGCTGTGGGTAGTCTCCAAAGAGAAAATCTTGTCCGCCTTGTCATCGGTAGTCACGGTGTTGTCCACCGGCCATGCTTTCAATACATTTTTTGCCATATTTTCATAGTCTTTTGTTAACGTTGGAAATATTATTTCAAGTTGTGACAAAATTAGTTATAATAAGCACAAGCCGTAATTTGTAATGTTTCTAAAAAGGTTTCATTTCTTTCTAAATAAAAGGGCACAAAAAAGGATTGGGAATCTTTCGCTATCATGAAAGATTCCCAATCCTATCATCTATGTCTGTTACACCATTCTTACAGATTCTTCATCACCTGTAGCCAATATACCAATGCCCAATCTTGGTCGTTGGCATAAGGGTCATAGAAATGCGCTTTTTCTCCATTGACCTTATGCGGATACATGTAGGCGCAGGAAGCCTTCCCGTCTTCAAAAAACAAGCAGAGGTTATTGCGCACAATCTCTTCGGCCAACTTCTGATAAGATGTATCGCCGGTACACAAAGCATAATAATGGTAAACCGATGCAGTAACCGTACTCCAATAGTGAGGAAAAGTATCGCCAAAAAGCTCGTATTTGCCAAACCAATGCCCGTCCCAATGGCGGATAGCTATCTCGTTCAGGTGGAAACTGGGCTGAAAACCGTTGAACGCCTCCACAACGGGAAGTTGCCGCTTGACCTCGTCCAGATATCTCCGCTCCTTGGTTTCCAAATAGACTTGAGCGAGCAGTTGCAGGGCCGGGGCCACGATGCTCTGTTCATAATTCACTTCACTGGCCGGATAGTTCACCCCGTTGGCTATGAATTTGTCACCAATCGTTTTGAAGTCATCCAGCAGTAGCTGGTGTTCGTTCTCCATCTTGGCTTCTTTCAAACATTGCAACCCTAAACATACCGGATAACCGATGCCGTAAAAGCCATGACCGAACTGGCGAAACATGGAACGAAGCGTTTCGTAACCGTCACGGACAAACTGTCTGTTTCCCGTAGCCCGATACATATAGAAATAGAATTCGGCAATCCAGACATAGTTGTATGCCCGGTTCCGGTTCTTTTGATCCACACTGGAATAGGTGACGTATTCGGGTGTCTGCAAACGGGTACGGAGAAATTTTGCATAGCGGAGAAGAGAGGATTTCAAATCATTGTCTTTCTTGTCGGACAAGAGGTATTGCTTGGCCAACAGCACGCCCATACCTACACGCTCGGCACCTTCGTCACGGTCCACCGGGTTACAGTTGGGCGTGTTGTTCGGATAAATGCTGTCGGCCTCGCAGTCATAAACCATATACGCCCCGTCGCGCAAGTCGCGAGGATTGTTCATCTGCTGACGATTGCGGATAAACGATATGCGTTTGTTCACCAAATCTTTTACATTATCTATTACCAGTAAGTCGGCATGGGTTCTCTTTCCGTTGCCATAGCAGAACTCCACCCTCATTTCTCCCGCCTGCTCCATTTTGTGTTTTACCGTCCATATGCCGTTTGCATGATAGACTTTGACGGGGATACCATTTATCTTTGCAGTACAGTTTCGGAGCGGAGAATTGCATCGCATAGTAACGTAAGCCATTTCACCTATTTCATATACATATTTATCTGATGAGACAAGCACACCGCCTTTGTCCAACATTTTGTCACGAAAGTCCGCTTTTCCCCCATGCGAGAACAACCGCCATTTCAGGCGATACGACTCTCCCGGATTCAGACGCATGTCCGGCAGGTTCATGGCAAATATACCACGCATGTGCGAACTGCTCGTTTTCCTGCCCCGTCCCCATATCTCATAGCTGTCAATGGCTCCTTCGGTCAGCATCATCCCTACATGGGGGGCTTCAAAACCCATTCGCAACGCATTGACGTATGCACCGCTTCCGCCATTCCATACATGCGCATGGCAACGATTGGTGATGCAGGTTTGAGAATTCGGATAATTATCATTAAATGGAGTGTAAATGCCTATATCGTACAACCAGATCCGCTCTCCGCCCTTGTTCGTAAAAGTGTACTCTTCTATCAAATCACCACCATCCATGCTGCGTTCGGCACGGATAAGTACGTCACCCTCCTTATAGAGAACCTTTTTTCCTTCGTCCTCTACTACAAGAGGGCGCATCCATTCCTTTTTCAGGCTTTCATGTCCTTTTACTTGCGTGAAATAGCCCAATCCCCAACTGTATCTTTCCGTAATCCAAGGGTATTGACTGCCGTCAGTTTTCACTATCCAGTTCATGTGATGCTTGTCGCCTTCAACAGTCAATTCGTCAATGGCACCGGTAAACGGATTGACCGCAAACCGAACGGTATCGGACACATCCAGCTTGTCATGTCCGAACAAACCAACTGAACGGGCATTGATACCCGTTGCAAGCAGGAAGCTGAGAAATACCAGCAATGTTTTTCTTGTCATAAAATATATGTATTAAGAGTTATGTCAAAAGTGACCCTACAAAATTATAGGTTTTACCGTGAACAAGGGGGATGGAAAGTTCTTTTTTGAAGTTAGTATTCTTTCTAAATACTATTCCACGCCTATAAAGGCGTTAAAGAAGATGGAAATCCATCTTTTAGGGTTGTTTTTCTTTCTTTATTCAAATTATTATGCCATATCAATGGCAAATGCTTAATTTTGTATCATTGAAAAATACAGTGCATGAAGAATCTATTGACATATCTTATCATCAGCTTGTCCATACTCCAAAATTTGGCCGGACAAGCAACTTACAACTTTAAGCACATCAGTTCGCAAAACGGCTTGTCCAACGATTTTGTATTGGATATGGCAATTGACCAACAAGGATGTGTTTGGGTTGCAACGGAAGCGGGGTTGAATAAATGGGTCGGCAATGGGAGCAATATTGTATATAAGGAAAGTAATTCCGGACTGGTAAGTAATGAACTTACCTCCCTGTATTATGATCCATCCGAGAATATACTATGGGTTGGCTCCAGACAAGAAGGTATCAGTCTGTTCGACTGCCGGACGCAACAATTCAAAGATTTCACAACAGATGAAGGATTGTCCAGCAATAGTGTAACCGACATTATGCCGGCAGCTGGGGATAAAGGCGTATGGATTGCATATTTAAGTGGGGAAATAGACTTCTATGACAAACAGACAAAGAAAATCATCTCATACAATAGCCGAAACATTCCGGGATTGACCGGAAGAAACCGCTGTTGCAGAGATGACAAGAACGGAGCTTTATACGTAGGTCACATAGGGAATGGAATGACAATAATCAACTTAAAGGAGAAAACTGCAAAAAAATATCTTCATGAACCAGATGATCCTCAAAGTATTCCCGGAGATAATGTACGCTCCATCTTCATAGACCACCTGAAAAATATATGGGTGGGAACCAATGGCGGACTGGCTTTGTTCAATCCGATGACAGAGACATTCACCTGTTTCCGACACGACAACAAAAATGAGCATTCACTGGTAGGAGACAACATTCATTGCATCACAGAGACGAAGGATGAAAATCTTTGGATAGCTTCCGATTTAGGAGGAATCAGCCTACTGGATTTACATAATTTTAGTACTCAAAATGTTGAGAATTTAGAGTTTAAGAATATTACCCATCTTAACAGCAGTCTGTCTTCTCCCAACACACGAATGATACAAGAAGATAAATTTGGCAATGTATGGATTGGCAACTACAGTTCCGGTCTTGATTTTATCAGCCATAACCAATCAAACTTTCATATCATACCTTATTTCTATGAAATAGGTGAAACAAAAATCCGGAAACGAATTTATGGAGTAAAAGCCAATCCGGATGGCACTGTATGGTTGGGAGGAGAAAATGAATTGTCCCTATATGACGGACATCAGATATCCAGACGCGTGAATCTTTCCACATATATGTATCGTTCCTATTCGGTCATTTATACCATAGAAAAAGATAAAAACAATAATCTTTGGCTGGGAATCAACGATGAAGGAGTCATGTGCTACAATCCACAAAAAGACTTTTTCAGCCATGTGGATTTGGATGTGGATAACTTGGATATCCGTGTTTTCTATGAAGATGAGGACGGGACAATGCTGATAGGCAGTGAAATAGGGTTATATACTTATAGTAAAGGGACTATAAACAAGATTGCGATGAATAGCTGGAAAAACTGGCCACCTACAGTTTTTGCCATAATGAAGGACAAGCAACAGAAGACATGGATGGGCACATTAGGTTCCGGTATATACATTCTTGATGCCAATAATAAAGAGCTTATACATCTGCATGAAGATAAGAATTTCTGTTCCAACAACATTAACCAAATATACAAAGACAGGCAAGGAGGATTATGGATTGCAACTTATAAAGGATTAGCCTATGTAAAAGACTCCAACTATCCGGAGCAAATAGAGGTCTATGATGAAAAAAATGGGTTGGCAGACAGTCATATCCGGGCCATTCAACAGGATAAGATGGGGAATATATGGGTCAGTACCTATACCGGCATAGCCTGTTGGAATGCTTATCAGCAAAAATTCCATAATTATGATTATCAGGATGGAGTTCCTATGGGAGGATTTGTAGAGGGCTCGGCAACCATAACACCAGATGGCACTATCTATTTTGGTTCGTTACATGGAGTTTGCTATTTCAATCCGCAAACAATTGAAGCCAACGAAACCGTTTCTTCTATAGAAATCATATCCTGTGAAAGCTTCAATACACAAGAGGGAGGACGAAAATCGGAAACAATGACACCGGACAACGAGGGATTCATTCGTTTACCTTATGACCGGAACACATTTCGCATTTCATTTTCCACAGCAGACTATGCACAGAATGGGCAAGTGGAATATGCTTATATGATGGAAGGAATGGATAACTCTTGGTATAATACAGAAGATGACAATACCATTACTTTCCGCAATGTCACGCCAGGCAAATATACATTCAAGATAAAGGCACGCCTAAAAAACGGAGGATGGAATGAGGACAACATTGTTCCTCTACACATCATCGTCAATCCTCCGTTTTGGAGAGCCTGGTATGCCTATTTGTTTTATACATTGCTGGCATTGATTTTGATATATTTCATTTTCCGCTCATATAAAAAGAGACTTTTACTGCAAAATTCTTTGGACATAGAGAAAAAGTCCTTGGAAATGGAAAAAAAGAATCGGCAAAAGGAACACGAACTGAACAGTGAGCGGCTGCGTTTTTATACAAACATTGCACACGAGCTACGCACACCGCTCACGCTGATTATCGGTCCATTGGAAGATTTAAAGGACAACAGAAGCATGCCTACTCCTTTCCGCACAAAGATACAGACCATCTATCGTAGTGCCGTACAACTGCTCAATCTTATCAACCAGCTAATGGAGTTCCGCAAGACAGAAACTCAAAACCGCCAACTGACAGTAGTCAAAGGAAATCTAAACAACTTGGTTACAGAGATAGGATTGAAATACAAAGAACTGAACAGGAATGAACATGTGACTTTCAACATCGAAGTAGAACCTATGAAAAAGACTGTCTATTTCGATGCTGAAATCATCACCATCATACTCAACAATCTACTGTCCAATGCCATCAAATATACACCGGCAGGCCAGATAACTCTCTCTATGCACCAGATAAAGGCAAACGGCACGAGTTATGTAGAAATGGTCGTGGCAGATACCGGCTATGGCATCGATGCCGAGTCTTTGCCACACATCTACGACCGATACTATCAGGCGAAAGGTAAGCACCAAGCTTCGGGTACCGGCATCGGACTGGCATTGGTGAAGTCACTCGTTGATTTGCATCATGGCTCATTGGACGTAGAAAGCGTGCTTGAAAAAGGAACCACTTTCTTCTTTCGCATAAAGACTGACTATGATTACCCCGAGGCACTGCATAAAGAAGAAGAGGATTCAGCAATTCCTGCAAAAGAAATTGTGGAAGAAGACCCCGAAAACACACTTCCTATCCTACTGGTCGTGGAAGATAACAGAGATATCCGGGAATATATTGCAAACGAACTGCAAGATACCTATAGAATATTGCAAGCCGATGACGGGAAAGAGGGGTTAGCCTTAGCATTGAAATATACTCCTAATATCATAGTAAGCGACATAATGATGCCCAACATGAATGGAATAGCCTTATGTAAGGCTATTAAAAGCGACATGAACACCAGTCATATACCGGTCATTTTACTGACAGCCAAAGATTCTATACAAGATAAAGAGGAAGGTTATAACAGCGGAGCGGATTCTTACCTGACTAAGCCTTTCAGTGCTAAACTACTAAGAAGCCGGATCAACAATTTATTGGAAATCCAGAAACGCTTAGCCAAACGGTTTATAGCAAACGTCCCAACTACAATAACAGAAGAGTCCAACGATTTGCAAACGCCATCTTCCACCCAGCCACAATTGAACAAACTGGATGAGGCTTTTCTTACCAAATTGACTTCTTTAATAGAAAATAATCTGGAGCAGGAAAAAATAGATATTGCCTTTATGACAGACCGCATGAATATGAGCTATTCGGCATTCTATCGTAAAGTAAAAGCATTGACCGAACTCACACCTAACGAGTTCGTCCGAAAAATCAAATTAAGAAATTGTGCCCTTTTATTACAGACCGGGGAATATAATGTTTCGGATGCAGCCTTTAGAACAGGCTTTAACAACATGCCCCATTTCCGCGACTGTTTTTTCAAGGAGTTCAACGTATCTCCGTCGGAATATATCAAACGCCATAGAAAATAAAAGATAAGAGCCTAATTAAATTTTATTTAGCATTCTTTTGAGAGTTCTTTTTGAGGATGTTTTTCTGTTTTACGAGAAGCATAGCAAGCTATTTAACGAATAAAAAGAGGAAAACAGACCGAAAAGAAACTTAGGAAGAAACAGAATAAAAAACTTTTTGAAGAAAATTTAAATAGACTCTAAATAAGTTCTTTAGAGATAATTAATATCAAACAAACAACTAGAAATCTGTTGCATAATATTAACAATTAACGCAATATAGTCTATTTGAAATAGACAGATTTGAATTAGTTCTTTGCCACTTTAAGAGGTAAAGTTAGTTAAGATACCCATTAAAATATAAGTTTCAGATAAAAATAAACTTTACAACGTTTTTTTATTAATAAATTTATAATATAGCAGACTATCAATATAGTCAATATTTTCTACCACACCAAGTAACTAAGAACTTTTGAATTGCTACAATTCAAAACTAAGAAAAACCACAACTAATATACACCTTAATATCATCCATTCATATTATACAATTTTATGCTTATTATTTTACAGGCACTAACGAGGATTCATATAAAAGACAAAGTACTTACATTATGTATAAGCATATTAAAAAGCTGTTTTTTTATTTTATTTCAGCTTACTCTCGAAAGTTATTTTGAGGATTTATCTATTTTTTCAAAATAATATAATAGGCTATGTGACAGAGGGAAATAGATAAAAGAGCTCTTGTAAGGAGACTTATTAAACTTCTAAAAGAAGAATCAAAATAGTTTCTAAATCTTATTGAAACAATGTTGTATATCAATACATATAAACTATTACCACCGCAAGATGTAGCCCCCAAGCTCAATACACACTATTATGTCCTATTTAGCCTAATTCTCGAATCCTGCCATATTTCAGTTCTCTTTTCCCTTTATAACGATTTCCCCATTTTTATTATCCCGTCAGTAGCTCCACCTTGCGTGGTTCAGGGTGCGAAGCTACGTCCGGGTCCCCTAAAAATCTGCAAGCCCGCTTCGCGCCCTGCGGGTTTTGATGAAAATTTTTCAATCCGTCCAGTGGGGCGGTTGAAAATTTTTCACCAAAAGCCTTGCATATTTTCTCCCCGTCCGTATCTGCCCCCTGAAACGAGCAAGGTGAAGCCACCGACAAGGCATAAAAAAAAAGTCAATGTTATGAAAAAGAGAACTGAAATACAACAAGATTTGAAACGAGGCTTCGGCTTCGCTCCAACCGGCATTAAAAATTTGGTGAAGTGGTTGTCGGTCGGTTTCATGGTCTATGTGGCAGTACGTTTCGTGTGTGCCTTTGTCGGTGGTGTAGTGGTTGGCTTGGGCGGTGGGTTGCCCATGTTGGCAGTTTTGGCGGTGGGGTTTTTCCTCATCCGTGCCGTGTGGCGCATCCTTTCCGCTTTCCTTTCCCTTTGCGTGCTCGCTCTTCTCATCCTTGTTCTTTGCGTGATACTCTGACAGAATATTAATCATTTTTAAATTAAATCATTATGACTAAAGTACATTTATTGGGAGCTAACAAAAGTTACGACAGAAGCGTTCAGACCGTTTCAGTCAATCAAGTGGTAGTATTGGAAGGCTACAGCTATGACAGCTATGTTGTGTATGAAGTAACTCGTGACAAGTGGGGAATAACCTATCATCTTGTCAATTTGCGAACACACGAGTTTCACACTTCCGACCTTATCCGGCCATTATCAGAGAAATTCGGAATAGGCATCTATTACGATGATGCGAACCCCAGGTTTTTAGATCCGTTGGAAACAGCCGCTTTACTCACCAAGGCAAAAGAGAAGAAAGCCGAAGAAGAAAAGAAAGCGAAGGAAGTAAGAGAGGAATACGAACGTATCGCCAAAATCGGTACGGAGCGTTTGCGCCCCCTTGTCCCGACGGATGCAAAGGCGGTCATTATCGGCACACTACGGGTAAACGAGTGCGACAGCTATACGGACTATTACGACTACAGTATAGCAAGAACCGTCATTTTAGGCTTTTCCAAGCATACACGCAACCTCTTTTCGGAAATGCGCAAGCATGCCGCCAATTTTGAGGGAACGGCCTATTTGGTGGAATATAACGCAGATTACGAACACCGTGAAAATTACAGCATGGGGGACGGCATGTATCTGGGCAGGAACAAGTACAGCGGTTGGACGGTTGAGAAAGAGCCTATCTACGACCTTGAAAAGTTCATAGAACGGTATGCGCACACCGCAGGAGATGAAGCCAACCTTTGCATGAAAGCACCGCAGAGGGAAAACGAAGCACAACAGCCGACAGCAACCGCAGACCTTTCAGCCCTCAGTCTTGAAATCGTGGAATACAGCGAAAAGGCGATTGCCGTATTCGGTGACACCAAGCCGATAAAGGACGTTCTGAAAAACTTGAACGGTCTGTTCCGTGCAAACCTCACTTATAAGGGCGAAAGGCGTGCAGGGTGGATATATTCCAAGAAGCAGGAGCTGAAAGTAAGGGAAGCACTCGCCACGTGCATCCATGTATGACAGCATGAACGGCAGGGCGGAGCAATCCGCCCACCTATCAACGAACCCATAAAAAAGTAACGACATGAGAACAGAAACAAGAACATACACCCTCTATCGGATAACCGAGTTATCCGAGGAAGCCAAAGAAAAGGCGTATAACCAGTGGTTATGCAATGGATACTTTTACGGTTGGACGCACGAGAACCGTCAAACCCTTGATGCCTTTTGTGAACGCTTCGGTATCGTGTGCCGTAATTGGAGATATGACGCATGCAATTACAGTTATGACTACCACAGCAGGCAGGAAGACTGCATAGACGGGCTAAGCGGTTGGCGGTTGATGGCCTATCTGATGAACAACCATTGGAACGACCTATACATGCCAAAATATTTTTGGAAAGGGACGAAAGGACGAAAAAGCAGGATATTTGTAGATATTTGTTGCCCCCTTACGGGCTACTACATAGATGACTGCATTCTTGATCCGATTTATAAGTTCTTGAAATCCCCCACCGGGAATGTCACGTTTGATAACCTTATGAACAAATGTCTCGACAGCTTTTTCCGTGCTTGTCGGGATGATATGGAGAGCACCCAGACTTTGGAATACTTCACGGAAGAAAGCAACGCCAACGGTTGGGAATACCTTTCAGACGGAAAACTATTCAATTAATTATCAACATTTAAAAACTTACCATTATGAAGACGAACAAAAAAGTACAGAAGAACAGCGTACAGAAATCAGAGAAAGAAAATGCAGTAAAAGTAACTGCTTTGGCAGTTATCCCGAAGCCGATAATGTTACTCACACCGCAGGACGTGCCCACGGCTACCGAAGTGACGGCCCCCCTCGAAACGGCAACCGTTCCCACCGTTACAGAAGAAACACCGCAGCAGGTCACGTTCAAGACACCGCTTGCAACGGCCACAGCCGAAACCGACCTTGATATTACCACCGTACAACCAAGCACGGACAACCACCGCAAGACATTCAATGACGCATCATTGCAGGAACTTGCGGAAAGCATTCGGGAAGTGGGCGTTTTACAAGCCATTGCGGTACGCCCACACACGGGAGGCGGTTATGAAATCATATACGGAGAACGCCGTTATCGTGCTTCACTGCTTGCAGGAGCAAAGACCATAAAGGCAACCATATATAATAATGTAACAGATGATGAAGCGGAGGATATGTCGTTAAGTGAAAATTTACAGCGTGAGCAGGTACGCCCCACCGAAGAAGCTAAAGCCTTCAAACGCTTGCTTGAAAAGGGCAGGTATGATATGTATTCACTTGTCAGCCGTTTCGGACGAAGCGAGAAATATATCTATACCCGTCTGAAACTGAACGAACTCTATGCGCCTATCGGTGAACTGTTAGACAATGAAACAATCACTATCAGCGTAGCCGAAGAGATAAGCACCTATGAAGCAAATATCCAAAAGGACGTGTATGAGAACCACCTCAAGTCAGACAACAAGGACGATTGGAGCGGTTACACGCTCAATCTGTTCAAGAAATATTTTGAGAAATACTACACAACCGACCTTGAGCAATACAAATTCGACAAGACGGAATGCAAGGCATGCGTACACAACGCAGCCAATTACAATCTCTTTGCCGAGCATAACGGATGCGGACACTGCACAAACCGCAAATGTCTGGAAACCAAGAATGCCGCCCATGTGGCAAAAGAGACGGAGAAACTTTTGAAATCCGATCCGAAGTTGGTTGTCGCACGCCCCTACTACGGAAGCCGTAACGATATGGCACTACAGAAATTGGACAAGAAAGGGCATGAAATCAAGGAACTTGACTACAACGTATCGGCAAGGGAATTCCAAAAGCCCCCGAAGCACCGAAGAAAGAGCAGTTCACCCAAGCGAAAGAGTACGAACAAGCGGTGCAGACATTTGAGCGCAGAAACGAGGAATATGCCCGAAAGGTGGAGGAACTTGACCGCATGAAGGAGGAAGGCAGGATAAAGACCTATGTGAAGGTAGGGCAGACGGAACCCGAACTCTGCTACGTGGAGATAAACAGGAAGGAAACCGCCCCCGTCACTATCGGGACATTGCAGGAGAGGGACAAGCGTTTCAAACAGCTTTCTATCGAAAAGACCGTTGCCGACACGAAAAAGATTGTCCGGGAGAACGACTATCCCGAAAGTCCGTTCACGCAGTACGAGGACGGCATGATTTATTTCGTCATGCTTACCCAACTGCAAAGGAAGCATTTTTCGCTTTTTGGCATCAAGGACCAGCCTTTCGCATTGGACGAGAAACAGCGGATGAAAATCGTTGCCAAACTGACGGACGCACAAAAGACGGTAATCAAACGGGACTTCATCAGCCACTTCCTTTGTGAGAACGGCCACGGAGACAACAACGCATCCAAGCTGTTAAGAGACTTCGCAAACATGCACTTTCCTGACCAGTACGGACTTGCCAAAGCCACCCACGAGGAAGAATATCAGAAACGGCATGAACGTTTGGAAGAAAGGATAAAGGAAATGAAGAAAGCGGAAAAGAAAGCAGCCAAAGAAGCGGAAAAACAGCAGACGGCAGAAAAGACGGAGAAGAAAGTCACCGCCCCGAAAACGGAGAAACCCGAAAGCGGAAAAGCCGCCTGAAGCCGAACAGAAAGCATGTGCCGGAGACAACATCCGGCACATCTTTTTCACCGCCCTCCAAGAGAACAGAGGGCAGGGCCGGACGACCCCACCCACACCGCCACCGTAAAACCTTTAAAAATATCAGCATATGAAATATATAAAAATGTCCCCTAACGTGGAGTATTCCACCGACAGGGAGTTTTTCCTTGAACATCAAATCCTCTGCATCGTGAGCAGGGAAGGTACAAAGTTTTGCAGTCTGGTAGAGAACCGTCTGTTCATGCGTTCCCAAAGCCGCCATATCAGCAAGCGGATGCAGATGCATATCATGTGTGAAATCCACAAGGACATCTGCCGCCTTCGCTATGGCGGCGAACCCGTGGACTGACCTGCCACACCCCACACCTGAATACTTCCTCTTAAAAAAGTCGGGCAATCCCTATGCGGTTGCCCGGCTTTTTTCTATTTTTGCAGGGTTGAACCAAAAAAGAAAGTTATAAGATTAAAGATTTTGAATGATAACATATTAGAATAGCTTTTAGCTGTTTGTTCTTACTCTCGAAACGACCAAATTCAATGCAGGAGAATAAACGGGCAGAGTCCTTGTCATACACAAATGGCACGGTCTTAACTCGTTTCCTGCATGGGTGCTTGGTCGTACCGGAGAGTAGAACCTGTTAAGTTCCGTGCTTTTTTGGTACATAACAGGAAGTTACGGACAAGGTATTACTCAAAAATCACAGGAAGATGTACAACAAGAACGTTGCCATTACCGGCAGTACCATTGAAAAGACAACCAAATACGACCAATTCAGGGAAGATAAAATCCGTATGGAACTCTACCGGATAATCCTTCCACTTTATAATGAAGGTTATCGCACATTCACCTGCAATCCGCATTCCTATATCGGATTATTAGGTGCGGATACGATAGTCATGCTGCGTGAAGCGGGCAAATGCCCGGAGATAATCCTTTCAGTAGCCATACCGGAAACCGCTTTTCCGGCAGATACCGACAAGGTGTATCGTGCCCTGTATGACGACCTGATAAAGCAGGCAGACAATAAAAAAATACTTCCGGAAAAAGAGTTTTTTGGCAATGCGCTTGTCGGCGGTCATATCATCTGTTATTACGATGACTTTTCCACAGAAATGCAGCAGATATGCGCATCCGGTACTCCCTATACCAATATCCGTAAAATGATATAGGCACACATTCTTTACCGCAGGTTACAGCAGTTTCTCCAGCCGTGCAATCCGTTTTTCGGTGGACGGATGCGTACTCATGATATATTCGGTGAAAGTCGGATGCTCACCGTAAACGTCTTCCGTCCTTTTCAACCGGCGGAGGAAAGAAAGCAATCCTTCGCCGCAACCATATTTCACTGCATAGGCATCACAACGGTACTCGGTATATTTATTGATATTCACGTCAGTTATCCGGCTGATGCCGTATATAATCCGGTGAAGCAGTTTGTAAACGGCCCACCATAACTTCGCTATGAGTTCACCTACAAGGCCCAAAGCCGGAACCAATGCGAACACCATGCTGCCAATTATCCCGAATATCAGAGCCGGAATAAGAAATATACCATAAAGGCAGCGGTAACCGAACGACTCCATCGAGAATAAAAGCACCTGATAGACGAAGTCGTAATGGGAGATATGCCCCACTTCATGACTGATGATGCCCTTCAGCTCCTCATCCGAAGCTGCGGCGAGTACTCCGCCCGTCAGTCCTATCGTATTGAAACCGAATGCGGCGGCATTTACCCGTGCGTCATTGTTACGATAAAGTTTCAGCCTCCGGTTCATACCCATTTCTGAAAGCAACCGTTCCAGCCTCATGCGATCGGAACTGTTCAAAGGACGGTATCCTTCTTTTCTGCGTAGCACCCACACATTTAGCGGAGAAATGGAATAAAGGATGAATAACAGCAAAAGATAATACGGTAACGTATTGACTAAATACGGAATCACCCCCTCATCAAACAGCCCCGGTATATATGCCGGCCATATATGGCGCAAGATTGAAAGTAGCAATGCGTAAAACACCGTAATAAAGACAAAATTCACTATCGTGACATAAGCCAGCAGCAACAGCTTGCTGATGATACGGAATATTCTGAGTGTTGTTTTCATGTGCTTATAAATTTAAAACGGTTGGTAAATATAAAAAGTTAATTTGAATCACCGGGTGGGTAAATCAATCAAATTACTGCCATACAGTCAAATTTATGGAATGAAAAACGGCGGGATGCCCCACCGTTCTTACTTATAGGTATTGGTAACGGCTATTCTTCCGTCGTACCGCTTTCCGTGTCAAATGTTACTGTCATTTCCCTTTCCTGCCCGAAATTGTCCCGGACAAAGAATTTCAGTTCCGAGCGTTTGGCACTTGTCGAACGGTAAAAGAGAGTGAATACCTGCCTGACCGGATTTTCCGTATCCAGTCCCGGCACCTCTGCCAGCGGCCTCACTTCCCTGTTCACAAGTTTTATGCCTTCACTATCGGACACTTCTCCCTTGCCTTCCATCTGAATGTAACCTATTTCATACTCCGCCTTTTCATAGTCCCCTTCACGGTCAAGATAAAAGCGTATCTCCACCGTTTCACCCGTTGCAATCTGCTTTTGCAGATACCATGACGAGAGGCTGAAATCATAATCCTGCCGGATGTCTACTTCATCGTTACAAGAACTGAAGGCCAGCGCCGCAAGCAGTGCACCTATACATTTATATAATACGTTTTTCATTTTTTGTTTCTCCTTTCTCTTTTTATTAGTTAATAATAAGGCGAACGCCCAATCCTATCTGGGTATGGAAGTTACCCGCATCCGTTCCGAAGAGCGCCCTTTCCTTTACCTGCATCAGCAGGATAATCCGGTCTGTCAGCCAGACATCGAAAGCCGCCGTCAGACCGCCGCCATAAATAAAGCAGTCACCGTTTGTCACCGCCGCTCCGTCAGGAAGCAGGGAGGTTCCCCAGTTGACTGTCTCGAAGCCGCCCAAAACGGAAAGTCCGATACGGAAACAGACGTTCCGGCCCTTGTCCGACAATACGGGAATAAAATAGCCGAGTTCCCCCGTGAACTGCGCTTTGGGTATTGCCTTATTTTCGTAGGTGTACTCCTTTATCTGATAATCCAGACCATACAGCCAGCAGGTACGGTTACGGTTGGTATGTGTAAAGGCCAGCGAGGTGAAGTAGTGGCGTTCGCCACCACTCTTCCATGAAAGGAAATGATTCACCCCGCCCGATGTGAACTGTATGCCTGTCTGTCCCGGCAGGTCACGCTGCGCGTATGCTTCGCCCGCAAAGAGCGACAACATGGCAACTGTCAGTATGAATAGTATTCTTTGCATATACATTATATTATATATAGGTTATTATTTCAGATGCAGTTCACTGATTGGTTTTGCCGCCACAAGGTCTGTGTTCTCTATGCGGAACGACTGGTGACGGGCACCGCCCTTTTCGTAAACCTCCACCACGAGCAGTTTGTCATCCGGCAGGGTGAGCTTGGGCAGCACGAATATACCCCGCACCGTGGCTTTCCCGTCCACCGTTATCAGGCGGTTGTATGTCCTTACAGGTTCTATGAAGTTCTCCTGCATGGCCGTGCGCTTGGCTACTTTCTTGTCCACCACTTTGAAACGGATATAGTCAATGTCGAACGATATATCCGAACTGTTGCGCAGGGAAGTATGCAGGTACAGCAGGTCATTGTTGATATAAAGCCCTTTGAGCAGTGTCTGTATGCCGTACTTCTTGCAACCGATATGCCTGATGTCCCTTTTGTTCTTCTTATACAGCGTGTACATGATACGGTTCACCACCAGCGGTGTCTCCCCGCCGAGTTCTTTCAGCTTCACGAACATGCGGTCGCCCGCAATCCCGCCTTCGGGATTGTCCCGGAGCCAGTCTTCCATCTCAATGGAAAGTTGCGCCGGTTCGTCCTTATAAACCACATTAAAAGAATAGAAACAACCGTCGGCAGTGATGACGGAGAAGTTCGTTTCCCCTTCAAAACCTTTCACCGCCGCCTTGATGCGTACTACATTTTCCGCTCCCGTGGCCTTGTCCGCTATGATGTCGAACGAGCCCAAATCCACATATTTCACTTCGGAAGGGAAAAGGATATGTACGGTTTTCTGAAAAGTCACCTCAATCTTATGCGGTGAGATAATCTGGTTGGTGGGGAAAATCTTTGTTTCCACCGGTTCCTGCGCCTTTACCGACAATACGGTTAAAAGTATGACTAATGATAAAATAATTCTTGTCTTCATCTGATTACTGTTTTTTTGAGATTAATAGAAGTTGATAATTTGCTTTCACGACCACCTTTCTCCATGGCTGACGTTTCCGCTTTTACAGCCACCTTCACCTCACGCATCTTTGTGGCCAGATATTGTGATCCGCCGCTAAGTACGCCCCTTGTCACGTCCATGACGAGTTGTTGCGAGGCACTGCGTGCGAACGAGATGCTTGTTCCGAAACTGCCCCCGATATTGGCGGCGGCTTCTTTCATGGCGGTACGTTCTGCGGTATTCGGAACGAAAAGTCCGGCCTGCCCGTCCATATCGTAAGCCGTTAGTTCCACCGGCAGGATATTCCCGCCGCTCTCTATGGAGTTTACTGTGACTGCCATCCGTTGTCCTTCGATACGCACCGTACCATATAGCGGAGTATTGGCAGGTACAAGCACACCGCCCACTTGCAGCGGTTCCAGCAACCGGAACTTCAGTCATGCTCCGGTGGTCACTGTCTGGTCTTCGGCCACGCAGGCACGTATCGTATTGGCTCCGGCAAGCTGTCCGCCGCCCACGGCAGTGGCAAAACCGTAATTGCGGGGTATCGTGTCGGGTACCGGAGGTGCGGCCAGTGACGAAACCACATTCTCCGTGGCACGTCCGGCAGCTATGGCGGCAGGATTGCCGGTACCGGTACCCCCGGTAGGCTGTATGTTCTTCACCTGTCCGCCCGTTTGTCCGGGGAAATAGCGTGCCGCCATCTCATACGACTTTTCCATCAGTTCCAGCGGGTCTTGTCCATTCTGTTCACGTTCCAGCTTTTCGTTAAGCTCCTTCACCTGCCGCTCCAGTTCGTCCACCCTCGGACTCTCCTTCGGTTCCTGATAGAACGAGGTGATCTGCCTTGAAATCTGCCGCTGTTTTTCTCTGGACTTCCGGATAGCATCCGCTTTCGGTACATCTTCTTCCGGCTTCAGCCCGTCCGTTGTGTCCGGCATCAGATAGCCACCTGCCATGTCCTGCAAGGTTCTCACTTTTTCTTGCCTGCGTTTCTTCATCTCTTCCAGTTCATAAGCCTTCTGTTTGTCGGCCATCGTCTCCGGTGCGATAGCGTCGGGTATCGTCGTATTGATCCCCGCCATTCCTTCCACCGTTTCTGGCGTGTCCGGTTTGAAGATAAACCAGATGAACCCGGCACAAAGCAGGGAGAGGACTGTCACCACGCCATAGAATTTCAGCTTGTCGGCAACCTTGCGGTTTAACTTCTTCTCCTTTTCGGATGTAGGTTCCGCTTTCTGCGTTTCTTTATTCTTTTCTTCTTTCTTATCGGATTGTGTCATTGGATACATTGTTTTTTAATGGTTGGATACTGTCCGTTTGGGGAAGCGCAATCCTTTGGAGATGCTGTACCTCAATCGGAAATTTGTCTGTCCCGCAGAAACCGCCCACAATGTAGGCAAGGTCGATGGCGGCGAAGAGTCCGAGCAGGTAAAGGATGATAATCCTTTGCTGCCGGTAGCTCAGCCGTTGCCACCGCCTGCGGAGTTTTATTATATATCGGTCTTTCTCCGTTCTGAACGAGTGGAAGACCTTTTTTATACCGTTATCTTTCATACTGTCCGATGTCCCTGTTTTCGATGATGGTAAAACTCTCTATCAGAAAGCCCTGCGGGTTGTTGTCGCTCCGGGTTACATTCCTCAGACGGCAGGTGGTGACAAGCGACCTTTCGGTAACGCTACTCGAACGGATGATGTGCTGTCGGCTATAGGTCTTCATCTCGTAGGGATAACTATTGAAGTTCCCCTGTATGCTGTCCACCGTCAGCGTCTGCGAGATGTTTCCCGCTATCATCCGGTTGAAGTAGCCTTTCTCCTGCAAGTTCCGGTAGTAACCGATGGCACTTTCATCCGAAAGGTAAAGGGCACGCTGGATGTTGCTTTCAATGGCGCTCTTGTCCGGTGATAGGGTGAAAAACAGTTCGTGGAAACGTCTGATATGTTCCCTCGCTTCCACGGGGCGGTTCTGCTGCACGTCCTGCGAGAGTGCCAGCATCAGCGACTTTCCGCTGTCCAACACATAAATTTTCTGCCGCTGCGCTTCTGCAAACTCGTATGCCTTTCAGGTGGCGAAGACCGTTACCAGTGCGCATACTCCCAGGAATACCATTCCGAACAGCCGTAGCTGCCGGAATGATGTCTCGATGTTTTTTAATGATTTGAACTCCATGTCTTCTTTCTGTTTTTTTAAGTGATACGTTTAGAACATTTTCTTGATGCGTCCGGCTACCGATCCGCCGACTGCGCCACCGACTGCCGCCGCACCGTTCCCTGCCATCTTTCCGGCACCGTTGGCTTTCTGCCCGTAAGCTCCCGCACCGCCTGCCTGGATAATCCACGAGGACACCGTGGGAACGCAGAAATAACCGATGATACCTATAATCATAAAGATGCAATAAACGCTGTTCGAAGCATCCGGTATAAATGTCGGGTCCTGCATCTGCTTGATGTCCTGCTGCAACATCAGAACCTGTATGCGTGAGAGGATAGCCCCGAACAGGTCACCCACGGGCAGCCACAAGTAAATACAGATATAGCGTGACAGCCAGGTGGTGAGCGTACTCTGGAATCCGTCATAGACGGCCAGCGCAAAGGAGATTGGCCCCAGTATGGAAAGGTCAATCAGGAAGAAAGTCCTCAGTGTGTCTATC
>ENA-OPDF01000577-OPDF01000577.1-human-gut-metagenome-genome-assembly--contig:-NODE-577-length-25584-cov-3.822829_pt1 | contig 25584 bp, 25 predicted proteins | sample MGYA00241575_ERZ501501 | MGnify/ENA primary metagenome ERZ501501 (study PRJEB25962, sample SAMEA1972229) | human gut metagenome | biome: human gut; feature: human-associated habitat; material: faeces... | reverse complement strand
TCGTAACACTCAGGATTTGAAAGACGCCATTCGTAGTGTTGGTCGGGCGAAAGACCCTGCCGCTGCGAGACGGTGGATTAAAAAGCGTGCTAAAGAACTCGGGAAAGAGTCGCTTCTTCCTGAGTCCTGGGAATAATTTAGGAGTTTTTCTTCGGGAAACTCTTTGATGATTCAAGATAACGTAATATATTTGCGTAATCAAATTTAACTGTAAGGAATATGACGACACTAATAGAAAAATCAATTTTGAATGAAAGATTAGAAAAATCTCGTTCAGGCACATATGCTGATACTTCTGAGAATAGACGTAAACATCGCGTGGGGCAGAAGTACGGTTCTGAAAAGAAAGAGGAAGAGAAGCCTGAAAAGACTGACCCCAATAAGATGAGTCCGGAACAGCAACTTGAGGCTATCAATAAGGTCATCGCTGCTGTCAACGAAGGCAAGTTGAAACTTCCCCAGGAAGAAATTATGGTTCTCATAGAAAAGAAGAATAATTTAGAGTTGGCAAAAAGACAGGCTGAAAAGATACATTCAGGTGTTAAAGCAAACGAAGAGAAACGTAATGCTGCGGAAGTGAAGGAAACAAGTAAGAAGATAAACGAAGCCCAAAAGAAGGAGGCTGAAAAGAAGGAAGAACCGAAGTCCGAACCCAAACAAAGTGAAGCTGAAGAGTCTTACACCCGTGTCAAGTTCGACGATGTTCCTAACAGCGGAAAGGTTAATTTGAAGAAATACTTGTCAGACAAGGTTCGTAAAGGGGTTGATGAGAAGTGGTCAAACATTAAGAACATTCCTACGGAAAACCTCAAGAAGATGGAGAAGGGTCTTGTAAATGATTTAAACAAGAATTTTGAAGCCATCAAGAAGTCTCAAAGAGCGGAGTTGCTTTACTCTATAATGAAAGTTAAGGGGGAACTGGAAAAGCGTGGTAAAGAGAGCCAAAAGAAAGAATAAGGATATCATGCTTTATTAGTGCCGTTTTTGTTTGTAAATTTGTATCGTTTAATAGATGTAGAATTAAAACATAAAAGAGATGAAGAAATATGTTTATTCGAAAGGAGCGGAGGCTGTTACGGTTGAGACCGATGGGTTAGCAACTATCAACAACTTCATGGTGACCGGACTCATTGGTAAAAATTATCATGGTCTGGTACAGGCTGGTCTGAATTTCAAGATGGGGGACGAAGTAACTATCCCGATGATGTTGAATGCTGCTAAGACCTGTGAATGTAAGGTAGAATGCTACGAGGGCAATGAACTTATCATTGATGAGTCTGCTGACTTCACAAGTGGCGTTCCTGCTGAAGTAGGTACAATCTTCGGGTTGCAACTGGGTGTGGCTTTTAACGAAGCGACTTATTATGCTGTGGTTCCTAAATCATATACAGACAAGTACGATTATGCTGCTTCCAAGGGTTCACTTCCTTGGTTGGTTGCAAAGTTCAAGAAAATCGCTGCTGACGCTGATGAACAGGAAACATCAGAGTATCAAGTACAGGTATTTGCCGACGAAAGACAACTTGAGTTCCGTGGAAATTCTGCCGACTTGGGTACGTTGAGCGAAGACAAGAAAACACTGACCGCAAAGGCTTCCAATTCACTGATGTTTGAAATCGTGAAAGACTTGGGTATTTTGCGTCCGGAAATGGTAACTTGGTTCACTATCCGTTTCATTTACGGTGGTCGTACCTATGAAGCCAAAACATTCGTCACTCCTGGAACTATTTAATTATGGGAAGTAAGAAGAACCGTTCATCAAAAAACAGGAGTTCAGTGGGAGCCAATAATCAGGCTCCCATAGACGGTCTTGATGGACTGTCTCTTCAGGAACTCCAAATCATGGCTCAGGCTGCTCCGATAGCGTTGAGGAACCGTCTTCAGAAGTCCCTAAATTCAGAGAATTTTGAAGAGGTGATGAAGGCACAAGCGTTTATCGCTGAGCAACAGAAGCAGCACGGCAGGAGAGCACCCCAGCCGGAAATTAAATCAATCCTTTGGAACCCGTCGGAGATAGGCTTCAATGGTAAGGGATATCGCGACCCGAACAACGGTATAGCATTTGGGACTCTGAACCGAATGGGTGATATCTTTATCATTAAGGCTATTATCAACACACGTATTGAACAGGTTCAGAACTTTTTGAAGTACAGCGTTGACGACCAGAAGCCAGGATACCAAATTCGTTACAAGCGAAGTCCAGGTTCTGAGGGTTCCGACGAAAAGGAACTGTCAGCAAAAGACAAGAAGATTGTCGATTACATAGTTCGTTTCCTTGAAGAGGGTGGCGAAAATGACAAATGGGAATGCGAGGACAACTTTCAAGAGTTTACCCGTAAAGTATTGAGGGACTCCCTTGTGCTTGACCAGATGACATTTGAACTCGTTCGTGCAAGGAACATGAACCTCAAGAAGTATCGTGCTGTTGACGCTGCCCTGATACGACAGTTAGACACAAACGACCCACGATACAGACAGATGTTCGAGAATTTCCGCTGGCATGGTTATTTGCCTCGCTATGCTATGGTATGGGATGGGCAGATTATCCGTCACCCTGTATCAGATGAGTATGTAGTTTTCTATCCGTGGGAGTTGGGTTATGGTATCCGTAACAAGACGACTAACGTGTTGCGTAATGGATACGGCTGTTCGGAGTTGGAAACGCTGATTGAAATCGTGACATGGATTTTGTGGGGAATGCAGTACAATGGTAACTTCTTCAAACAAGGTAGTCAGCCGAAAGGCTTTATCAATGTGAAGAACGGAAACGTCGACCAAGGAACCCTGAACGAGTTTCGTCAGGATTGGAAACAGACGATGAGTACCGTGTACAATTCTCACAAGATACCCGTCATTCAGGGAATAGACCTTGAGTGGATTGATTTACAGCAGACGAACCGAGATATGGAGTTCACTGAATGGATTAAGTTCCTATTGGTGATTGCGTGTGCCGTGTATCGTATGGACCCATCGGAGTTGGGCTTTCAATTCCAGGACGCTGCCCGTATATTTGGACAGGAAGGACAGAAGGAACGTCTTGACCACTCTAAACAGAAAGGTCTGACTCCGCTGTTAGTGTTCTATCAGAATATCCTGAATAAGTATATCATCAGCGAAATTGACGACCGCTTGGAACTCGTGTTTACAGGTATTGAAATCAAGGACGAGGTAGCACAGGTTGAACTGGATAAGAAGAAGTCCGAGGCTGGCTTTGTATCGCTTGAGGATATGTTCGAAAAGTATTCAGGTAGAAAGTTTGACCCGAATAAGGATACTATCCTTAACACGGTATATCAGTCGGCTCAGAGCAACAAAATGATGGGTGGCGAGGGCATGAACGAAATCGTCGATGGCGAAGAAGGAAACGACTCACCTAAAACAGCGGAAGAGGCTATACAGGCGATGATGGTTGAAAAGTCTATGGAGAACCCTATTCTTGGAAAGGCTTTGGAGTTCATTGATTCACAATTAGGAATAAGAAAATGAAAGCACCAGCATCACCCCGAATTCATCATCACGTCGACCCGATGAGATATCCAAAGGTTCAAAAGGAATACGAGGGTAAAGGGAAGAATGCGTTCAACGCTGTTAAACTGTTCGGAGACGTTGTTGAAACTATGGTTGAAATACAAAAGAAGAAAAGATAATGTTATTCACGGAAGATGAAATAAAGAAGATTTTGATAAACATCGACCTCGCAGTGGTGAAGATGGTTGCACAGGTGTTGGGGAAAGACTACCTAACAACCGAAGACCTTGCGCTCCTGAAGAAGAAAGGGGTTGACTTGGTGAAACTGATTCCTAAATTCCCTTCCCATTATCAAGCCTTTCTTTTTGGTCGTGTTTCGGCTGCTGTTGGGACGAAAGCCACCGCTCAGATGACTTACTCCGAGTTTACTGCGTTTCTGTCTAAAATGGGCTTATTTGAGCCCACAGCGAGGGAAATGGCGTTCTACAAGGTTGCCGCCAACAAAACTTATACTCATATCAAAGGATTTGCCGACCGCATCAAGAACGATGTCCGAGCGTCAATTTCCGCAGAGGAACTCAGTTACTTACAGGCTCAAGAGCAAGCAAAGGCTGATGCGACTTTACGGAAGGAGATGCTCGAAGGCACGTTCGAGAAGCGTTCCGTCAAGAAGATTACTTCGAACCTCGCTAACCAAATGAATGACTGGCAGCGGGATTGGGGACGTATCGTTGAGACGGAAAGTCAAGATATATACAATCTCGGAAGAGCCGAAATCATGATGGAAGAAGACCCCGACCCGTTGGTTTACTTTGATGTCTTTCCTGGAGCCTGTCGTCATTGCATACGGCTGTACCTAACAGGGGGAATCGGGAGTCAGCCACGGGTGTTCAGGCTTTCGGAACTCATGGCGAACGGTACGAACTATGGTGTAAAGTCGAAAGATTGGAAAGCCACGATACACCCTGTTCACCCGTTTTGTTTTAACTCCCCATCAACAAAGATTTTCACCATTGAAGGGTGGAAAAATATTTCCGAAATTAAATACGGGGATTTGGTTCTTACCCATAAGAATAGGTTCCGGAAAGTTTTGAAAACTTATAAAAGGGAAGTTTCTGGAAGTGAGGAAATTTATAATGTTGAGTTTGAAGTTTTAACACGGTATGGAAAAAGAACGACAAAAGTACTAAAGAGAATTACTGGAAATCACCCAGTACTATTGAATGGAGAGTGGAAAGAAATTCAATATGCTAAGGTTGGGGATAAATTTGAAATAAAGGGAGTAGAGTGTGAATCCTGTGGAAAATTGATTCAAGTTCTCCCTATTAAAAATTACAATCTTGATATTTGTGGCTCTTGTACAAATAGCATTTCAGCCAAAGAACAGTTTGAAAAATATCCTTGGATAAGGGAGTATAATTCAAAATGCGCTTCAAAGCAAATGAAGGATAGATATAAAAAGATGTCAAAAGAAGATAAGCGAAAATTGACATTAAATGCTCGAAAGAAAGTTAAAGAAAACCATCCTGAGGGATACGGATGGTTATTAGAAAGCAGGAGTAAGTCAAACTCGACAAATGGTAAGGGGAGAACTTTTATAGAGAAAAAACTTTCATATTTCTTAAAAAGAATTGGAATTGAATTTGAACTTGGGAAGTTTATCCCTAATAATGGAAAGTTTGAAAATAATGTTCGGGGGTATTTTCCAGATATTTTTATTCCAAAATTCAATATTATTTTGGAAGCTGACGGCGAAAAGTGGCATAGAAATAAGAAGGAATACGACGCTACTCGTGATTGCGACTTGAAACGTGAGTATGGTTTTGAAACTTTTAGATTTTCAGAAACAGAAATTCGTGAAAATGGAAAAGAAGTGTATGCAAAATTAAAACTTTTGTTTAAGAATCATTCAGGAAAATTTCATGGATTAGAAGCCAAGATAACCAAAATTGAAAGAGTAGAATCATTTTCGAAATATTTATTTAATTTTGCCGTTGAAGAAGATGAAAGTTATATTGCTGATGGAGTAGTTGTTCATAATTGTCGGTGCGACTTGAGGTATCTCCCCAAGGGATATGTTTGGAACCCTGATACGAGACAGTTCGAGCCTCCTAAGAATTATGAGCGAAAGGTTGAACGGAAGAGTCGAGCGAAGATAACAATTGGAAATAAAGAATATACAGTCTAAAAGATGATAATTATGAACTTGAAGAAATTTTTAGGAATTCAGTCAACCCAAGAAAAGGTTGAGGACTATCGGAAGTTGAAAGGTCAGTTGGCGAACCTTGAAACTTTGGGTCAGGAATTGTCCGACAAGTTTTCAATTCAGAAGTCTGTCATTGACGGTGTGGATGGTTTACCTGAGGAGAAGAAATCCGAAGTATTTGAAAAGTACAGAGGATTCCTAAAAGAGCACCAGAAGGAAGTTTCGTCAGCCGTGAATGAAAGAAACAAGATATTGAAATCGCTCGAGGCATACCGTAACGACCCCGACGTTGGTGACATCTGTAAAGGTATTGACGCTCTCGAACAGGCTGAAGAGGCTTATCGTGGTGGCAAACTGTCTAAACAGGTGTATTTCGACATCGTGAAGTCAATCACAGGCGAGCCGACAAAGTATGCTGATGTGGTTGCTTTTGACAAGGATGGTAGAGTCCTCGTTTTACATCGTGTTGAGAACTTTATTCCTACTGGTAAGGTATGTATCCCTGGAGGTCATGTTGACCCAGGAGAGGACTTTGAGACGGCTGCGCTTCGGGAACTTAAAGAGGAGACAAATCTTGACCCAATTGAGGGGAGGGGAATTGTGTACCTTGGAGAGCATAAGACAGAGGATGCGCATATCAAGTATTTCCAAGTTTGGGTGGATTGCTTGCAGCCTGTAACAGTTGATGCGTCGGAACATTGTTTCGCTGAATTCATTGACTTGGGACAGATTCCTTTGAAGCCGTTTATCTTCGACCAAGGAGAGATAGTTCTTGACATGCTGATGAAGCCACATCAGATAGAGGAAGTCAAACCGCTGATGAAAGCCTTATCGGAAGGACGTATCACCCCCGAAGCATTCGTTCCGGGATTTACATCAATCCTGAAAAAGGCTTTGGACATCGAAGCCGTGAAACCGCTTGAACCGGAATCTATGGATGGGGACAAACGAAAAGTTTCCGTACCTGTACGAGACCCGATGAAGTGTGTTGAAACAATCATGAAAGGTATCAGCGGAGCGGAGGAAGTAACAGTTGGGACAAACGGTCATCTCAAATTTGTGAAGCCTCTAATTATTCATGACACTCGTTACCGTGAAGACCCGTCGACCAACCGCTTAACAGAGGTTGAGATAGTGTTTACAGGGGACGACAACGACATGATGCGTATTCTCGAGGAAATGAAATATTCATTGATGACTGGACCCATGAAAGTCCGGACTCCTCAAGAAGAATTTATGGCAGCGAATGAGCGTGGAACCGATTATGTTGGAGACCCAATATTTGTAACTTTCTAAAATGATTTGTAACTTTGTCACAAATTTATAAAGTGGAAGTATGAAGAAGCAGACCCCAAATGATTTTAACTTCTGGTTGCCGATAGACTTCATGAAGTCTGACGCTGCCGAGTATCCTCGTGGTGATGACCGTCGCTACGAGAATATGATATTTGAGGGTATCGCGAGTGACGACAGCAAAGATTATCAGGGTGACTCAATGGAGCCCAATGGGTTCGTTATAGACTATTTCCTCAAGCATGGTTTGTTCAATCTTGACCACCTAACAGTTCGAGCAAAAGAATTGAAAAGTAGGTTTTGGATTGGTGAACCGCTTGACGGGAAGATAGTCGATAACAAATTTTGGGTGAAAGGAAAGTTATGGAGCGAGTCTCCCGAGGCAAGAGCCTTTTGGGACAAGTGTATTGAAATGCGCGAAAGCGGTTCAACCAGAAAGCCTGGAATGTCTATTGAGGGAAAAGCCTTGGAGCGAGACCCGAAGAACGAAAAACATATCACGAAGGCAATTATCAATAATATTGCGCTGACGTTTACTCCTGTAAACTTCAATTCGTATATCGATTTCGTGAAAGGTATTCAATCTCAGGATTTCATTCCTACTGGTGATTTACTCAAGAGCCAACTCAAGCGTGATGTCATGTTCGAACAGGTGATAGGGAATAAGAGGATTGTTATCGATTCAAAATTCCGTATTATCCAAGAGGGCATTTGATGACTCATTTTAGGGAAAAGAAATTTTGTAATATTTTTAATCCGAAAAATTAAAGTAGTATGGTACAATTAACTGATGAACAGAAAAATGACGACCTCGTAAAATCATTGCTTGGCAGTGGGTTTACAGAAGAGGTGATTGCTGGTTGGATTGAATCCGGCTCAATCAAATTGGAAAAGTCGGTTCAAAGTGGTCCGGATGACCATGGCGAAGGCGACGGTGATGGAAATCACGAGAAGAAGGAAAAAGACAAGGACAAGAAAGACCCTGACAAGAAAGAGGGAGAAGACGATGACGACCCCGACCTCGAAAAGGGTAACGGCTGTGGCGATGGAGACAAGAAAAAGGACGACATTGCGAAGTCACTTTCTGCCGACATCATCAAGAGTATTGAGGACGGCTTGCTTGGCAAGTTCAATCAGTCTCAGGATGACCTGCTGAAGTCTATTCCTGCTATCGTAGAAAAGGCTCTTGAGCCTGTTACTGACAAGATTGAAAAATCTTTGGATGGTATGCGACAGGCGATTATCGCTTTCGGAAATTCGGCTCCTGAATTCAAGAGTGCTGGTCTGAGCAAGGCTATCATCGAGAAGAGCATTGAACAGGGTGGCGGTGCTAAGGATGAGGACAACAAAACAGTTCTGAGCATTTCGAGAGACCGTGCGGTTGTTCGTGAGTTGATTGCTAAATCGATTGACGAGGAAGCCGACCCCGAAATCCAGAAGTCTTTGCGCGACAATACAACTGCCTATTTGCTTGACCCGATTGGTGGGGACATAGGTAAAGACGCAGCCTTGTATATGTATAACAAGAAGAACGTTCGCCTCGTGAAATAATTTCGTACGAAACTTTAAAATAATATACGAAAATGGATTTATTCAATTACAATGGAACGGAGGCTACAAATCCGTTGGAAAGTATGTCTTCTGAGGAAATCTTGAAGGCGATGGAAGCAGGTCTGTTGACTGGTATGCAGTACAACGACCAATTGAATAACGGTGGAGGTCTGAAACCTGAATCTTTGGATTCTGTGCTGAAGAACCTTGAGAACCGTTTGGACCAGTTGGTATTCTGGAACGAGTTGAACCGTCAGAAGATTGACAATACTGTTCATCAGTACAATCAGTTGTACAAGTATGGTCAGGAAGTGGGCATCTTCAATCAGGAAGGCGAAACTCCTACTGAGACCGACTCTGTATATCGTCGGAAGTCAATCGTTGTCAAGTTCACAGGTGTGACTGGACAGGTTACTCATCCGGGTATGATTGTCAAGACTGTCGTTGGTTCACTGTACACCAAGGAAGTTGAAAACAAGACCATCTTGCTTCAGACTATCCTTGACAAGAAAGTGATTGACGCTGACTCGGCAAAGGTTCCTGAAGAGTTCGACGGTGTATTCGCACAGCACATTGCTGGTATCAACGATATCACAGGTGGCTTGCTGGGTAAAACTTCTGAACAGGTGCTTGACGCTTACTTCGGAGACCCTGCCGTACTGAACGCAAACGGTTCTGTTCTGAACGACGCTTTGGTTGAGGACGCTGCTCAGGCAGTTGTAAACGACCGAAACGGTATCATCGACCGTATCGTTTCTTCTCCTGCCGTATTCAACAACTACGTGAAACTCTTCCACGAGTCTAAACGTGTTATCGTTGGTATGGCTGGTGGCGTTGTGGGCGCAACTATGGGTCAGTCGGTAAACGACATCACCACTCAGTTTGGTAAGGTGAACATCAAAGCGGACAAATACTTCGACTTCAACCAGCCGATTAAGTTGGGTCGTGGTAAGACTTCTGACAAGGCTCCGAACGCTCCTATTAAGGATGATGTTACGACTCCTGTCGCTGTTGCCGTTGACGCAAAGGGAATGTTCGGTTCTGTTCACGCTGGTAACTACTTCTATGCTGTTACAGCGAAGAACCGTTACGGAGAGTCTGAACCCGTTTTGCTGAACGACGCTGAACAGGCTGTTGGCGCAACTCAGTCTGTGACTCTGAAGTTTGCTGGTGCAAACTCTTCGGCTTATCCTGAAACCTGTTATGTCATCTATCGTACCGAAGCAAATCCGGTCGACAAAGGCATCGCTGATTTCTATCCTATCTTCGAAGTTAGCAAGACTGAACTTGCTGCTGGTTGGGACGGTGCTAATCCGGGAGAGGTTCATGACCGTAACCGTTGGATTGCCGGAACCAAGTCTGCTCTCGTTTACTTCAACGGAAGTGAAATGATTGAGTATCTGGAACTGGGTGGAACCATGAAACTGGATTACGCTATTGTTGGTCCGAGACGTTCATTCTCTGTATTGAACTACGGAACTCCGGTAGAGTATATGCCTGGAAAGATTGCTCGTATTATCAACATCGGTAAGATTGGTCTGCCGACTACCTAATAACGAGGACAATTACGTTATAATGATGGGGATGGGGTGTATGTCCCATCCCCATTAATTTTATAATCATAAATAAAATTCAAAGAATTATGAAACTGTTTAACAGAAAAGCGGGAAACAAAACCATCAATTACAATGGTAAGAACGTGAAGTTCGTGAATTGTGTTGCTGAAGTCGAAGACGACTTTGGTAAGGAAGTCCTCAAGTTAGGAATTCCCGACCTGTACGAACACGGCAAACAGCCTGTATTCGAAACCCCGAAAGAGGTTCAGATGAAGTCAGACTTCAAAGACCGTGAAGAGTGGTACAAGAAAGAAATTGCTCGCCTGACAAATATCAATACAGCGAACAAAAAGAAGATTGAGGAACTCGAGCAAGAGGTTGAAAACTGGAAGAACGAATACAATCGTGAACACGAGGCTCGTATTCAACTCGCTGCGGGAACCGTTCCCCCAGCCGAGACAGTTACACCCCCTGCACCTGAAGCTATCGTAGAGAACCCAACAGAGGGTACAGGCGAGGAAACTCAGGGAGACGCTGACCCCGAAGTAACAGGTGGCGAGGGAACCCCTACTCCTGAAGAGGAAGAGGCTGCTCTACGCAAGGAATTGGGTGTAATGAAGAAAGATGAACTGATTGCTTTCGGTCAGGAGGGTGGTATTGACATGACCGCTGTTGCTGAAAAAACCAAAGCCGAAATCATCGAATTTTTGGTAAACGCTTCTAAAGAGTAATGCGAGATGGGACAACTTGTTTTGACAATGAAGTATAGAAAGAACACGGGGATGATATTTAATCCAACGGAGATTTTTTCTTTGTACCTGTACGGGATAACCATACAGGGAGGCGACGGGACTTCTTTCAGCAGTGAAAGTATGCGGTTCTATATACAGGCTGCTCAAAGAGAGGTTGAGAACTTCTTCAACCTGAAACTGATGCGCCAGTTCATTGACCAAGAGAAGTTGACATTTTACCGAGCCGACTATTGGCAGAGTTTCCCTATTCTGTTCACGAACTATCCCGTCAACAAACCGATATCGTTGACGGGACGGTTCAACAATCTTGAGCAAATTTCCTATCCGACACAATGGCTGACAACTCACCAGAACAGTTATGGTCTATATAAGCGAAGAGTTTCAATCGTTCCCACGGGTTCGGCTGTTGCTACTGCCAATGCTGAGGTCATCTTGAGTGGTCTGACAACCCAATTGGGAAGCCAGCACTTCAGGATGATTCCGGATTATTGGGACTTCCAGTATATTACAGGCTTTGACCTCGACCATATGCCTATGGACTTAATCAATCTGACGGGGAAATTGGCTACGTTCGGACCACTTGGAATTGCTGGTGACTTGATATTGGGTGCGGGTATCGCTGCCCAGTCGATAGGTGTTGACGGGTTGAGTCAATCAATTAGTTCAACATCATCAGCAACCAACGCAGGGTATGGGGCAAGGATAATCCAGTATCAAAAAGAGATTGCGGAGACCGTGAAGCGATTGAAATTAGTGTATGATGAAATTCGTATGGTAGTTGTATAAATGAAGACAGGTAGTTTGTATATTGTGTATAACGATATCAACGATAAAGTTTACGTTGGTATAACTGTTCGTAAGGTTCATAGAAGATTTCATGAACATATTTATGCTGCAGAAGCGGAAAAGGATAATTTTCAGTTTCATAAGGCAATCAGAAAATATGGTTCGAAGAATTTTCATGTTGATTGCTTATTGAGTGGTATTCCAATCGAAAGACTTCCTCTGTTTGAAAAGGCTTGCATAAGTAGGTTTAATTCCTATAAGTGTGGGTATAATTCAACTCCAGGCGGTGACGGTACGGGAAAGGAAGTGACTGACGAATTTAGACAAAAGATATCAGAACTTCACAAGGGTAAAACTCCTTGGAACAAAGGGGTTCCGATGCCTGATTGGTTGAAAGAGAAGTTGCTTGCCACTCATATAGGAAAGAAACACTCTGAAGAAACTCGAAAGAAAATGTCGAAAGCAAGGGTCGGTAGAAAACCAATGCTGGGGAAACATCATTCAGAAGAAACTCGGAAAAGGATTTCTAAAGCGTTAAAGGGTAAACCTCAGCCTTGGAATTCTAAAACTTTATTAGAAAGGAGATACGTATAATGGCAGGACAAAGACCTATATCAGAGGCTCCCGAGCAGTCCTTATATGGACAGCCTCAAGTGAGTTTTCGCCCGAATGACTTTAACTCGGTTATTTGGGCGCACGGTTATGATATAATCTGTGAAAAGGCGATACGCTGTCCGTGTCAGGGAAACTCGGGCAGTCCGTTACCTGATTGTCAGAACTGTCACGGCTTTGGATACTTCTTCGTAAATCCGAGGAGAACCAAAGCACTTGTAACGGGTCTGAACAGGAATACACAGTACGTTCAATGGGCTCCGGAATTGATGGGTACGGCTGCGATAACCGTTCGGGATGAAGATAAAGACTTCCTCTCCTACTTTGACAGAGTGACGGTTGAGGATGAATATGCTTCGTTTACGGAAATGTTGGTGGCGAGGGAGATGATAGGTGACGAGGTCGCTGTCTTTCTCTCTTATGCCCCAATAGAGGATGGTATCGTGGCAGTGTACACCTTTAAGGATTCCGAGTCCCCGTTAATCAAGTTAGACCCATCAGTCTATGAGATAGTTCCCGAGAACCCGTATTGTTTGAGATTTGCTCCAGGGAACGTTCCTCCGGAGACAGGTGTTTCAGTTCTGTACAAACACAGGGTGGAATACCATATCATCGATATGCCTCACGAAATCCGAGCCTCGTTAGGTAAGGATAAGAAGAGCGGACAGTTTCAAATCCTCAAGATGCCGATACAGGGTGTGGGACGGAGAACTCACCTAATAGACATGCAGCGTCCTAATTACGATGGAAGTGGAATAATATATAACGACGACAATGATTCCGATACACGTTGATTTGAGTGAAATCGTAGCGGAGTTTGCTCTTACAGGTTCGCAGGCTCAGGAACTCGGTGGCGAGATTATCAATCGGGTGGTGACTGAGTATGTAAACAAGTGGGAGAACCTTGTCAATAGAGAGTTAAAGAAGACCCGAAAACTGTATAAGAATGCCATGTACGTTGATAGGGTGAGTCCGACGGAAGTGGTGTTTGGGCTTGCTCCCGGACAGGACGGGTTGGCTTTGGCTCTTGAAGAGGGGAAGGCTCCCTTTGACATGAAGCCAGGATTTTCCAACTCCTCAAAGAAGAAGACATCTGCGAGTGGGGGTTGGTATCTGACAATTCCGTTTCGGTACGCTACTCCTGATGCTGTGGCGGAATCAATGGTGTTTCAAAATCGGCTGCCGAAAGAGATTTACGATATTGCTAAGAGTAACGGTGGACAGCCTGTAAAGAAGAATCAGCTTCCTATACAGTACGCACAACTCGGGCAGCGTAAACCTATTCAAACAGCCGAAGGAATCATTCCGGCTTATACTCACAAAGCACCTCAATATCAAGGACTCGTACGAATTGATATCGCTTCTACTGATAAGGAGAATCGTGGGGGATACTTCACATTCCGAAGAGTGAGTGATAAGAGCGACCCGTTAAGTTGGATAAATCCGGGATTTGAACCTCGGAAGTTCATGGACAGGGCACTCGACGAGGCACAGGTGTTTGAGGTTGCTGACATGGCGATTGATGAATTTTTAAATCAATTATAAAGATGATTTTAATTGCGAGAATAAAACAGATAGTCGATGGGTTGCTTCAGTACATTCAGTATGATTACGAAAGTGTGCCGGAGCATGAGACCTTCCTCTACCATATGTTCTATGGGACGAGGGACGGCTCTTTTGACTTCTATGAGCAAGCAAAGAAACTGTTCCTGAGAACTAATACGAGTCCCCGAAAGATACAGGTAAAGATGGAATATCCAAAGGATAAAAGTCATCTTCCCTGTATTATCGTAAGGGAGCCAGGACGTTCTACGGATAAGCCAGCACCGCTTGGCGGTTATGGTGCACCCGTATTAGACACGTTTGGTGGGACTGAATATGAACGTGAGGGGTTCCGTCAACCAGCCTTGTCGAAGATTGATTTGATGTGCTTCAGTGAGAATATGCTTGAGTCAATTCTGATGGGGGAAGTTATATATGCGTTGCTCATTGGAGCCAGAAATACATTTGAAGAGGAGTTTGCTTACTTCGATTTCAGCACGAATGAATTGATAGCGGAAAACGCTTTGTTTCCACAGCCGATATTGGTCAAGAACGTATCAATAGAGGTCGAGGACATTGGTGATTATGCTTCTATCATTCGACCTGAAATTGTGAGGAGATTTATCATTGAGGATGCGATACCTGTTGGGTCAGACCCAGGATGGGTTCCGCCTCCTTTGGACAAATATTTTGAATTTTCAAATCCGTATGTATGGCTGGATTCACTGTTAGCAACAGGTGAGAACACTATCTATTCGAATACTGATTGGGTGTTATCAGTTGGTGACGAACTGTTCAAGTTTGGTTCGGGATATGTATGGCTTGATGAGATGAACAACAAAGGTGAACAGGAGATTGAAGCGAAGACCCCTTGGAGATTGGAGTAGTATTTCTCCCTAATTATTTGTATCTTTGTTGGTGATATAATTTAGTTTAATTTATAAAATCGTTTGTTATTATGGCAAAGGCAGCATGGCTGACCGTCAATCCCGTTTCGGGAAACGGTAATGCGACAGTTCAGAACACGGGTACAGTTCACACAGGTCGTGAACAACGTGAGACGACTGTAACAGGTGTGGCGGTTGGAGTTTCGCCGAATAAAACTTACAAGGTTATCCAGAAAGGAAAACCTGAGTTCGTTTCATTTACGAATGGAGCAGAAACAACTGTTGGAAAAGCAGGTGGAACTCTGACGATTACAGGTAAAACCAACTCTTCGAAGTTGAACTTCGAATTGGTTAATCTTGAGACTCGTGCGGTGGTTGCAGGAGGTCTTAAATTGACTCTTCCTTCGAAGTACACCGCTGGTGGAGTAGAAACCACCAATAATGTGGCTATCACTGGCGACCCTGGAGCACAGCAGGAGTTTGAGTTCAGTATCACTTTCACTGGAATTGCAGCAAATACGACAATTGACGAATTGACTGCAGCAATGAAAGTAACGACCGCTGGAGGTCAGTCGGCTCAGATTCAAATCAAGCAATCTGTTGGTGGCCCTGTATTCTCATTCGGTCAGGAGACAATCACTCTTGAAGCCAGTGGTGCTGCCGTATCTCAGACTATCGTTTCTAATACTTCTTGGGAATTGTCCTAACACGTTTAGAAATAATGGGAAAGAAACGGTTAAAGAAAAGCAAAGTAGAGGCACAGCCGTCAGTCATGACGGCTGCTGTCCCTCTTTCAGTTGAAACGAATGAGGGGTTCGACAGGAGAATGACTGTAACAGGTAAAATCACCGAAGGGACTATCCCCTTGACATCTTCCTTTACGATTACTCAACTGGGTCTTCGGGAACCGTTCATTCCTTTTGATAGTGACGAGCCGTTCCAGGATAGTACTGGGGAGGACTTTGGTGTATTGAAAGAATAACCATTAAAATAAAAAGATATGGCGTACAAATCGAAATTTACAGGAGCAAAGGTCGACGAACTGCTGACAGCGGTTCAGACTCAGCAAGACAATCCGTCAAGCATTTTGAACAATCTGACGGAAAAGAACATTCTTGATAAACTCACTGGGCAAGGAATTATCGACAAGATTAATTCCGTATCAGGAAATATCGTTTTTAAGAAATATGTAGATTGCCAGTCAGGTGCTGGAAAAACTTCTTAATCATGGCAAATAATCCGTATGCGACATCGAAACAGGCTGCCGACAGCGTTGGGATAACTCCTGGCGATATTGGCGTGGCTGCTAACGATTACGTCCGCAAGAAGGAACTTATCGCGACCAATAAATTTGACGCTGATTCTTTGGCTTCCTACGGAAATAATGACTATGTGATGTTGAAAGACATTGCGAAGGGTGCGTTCCAAGTTACTCTTTTAGTTAATTCCGATGTCACAAGCCGAGGAACGGTTCAAATCAATAATGGTACTGCGGGAGCGACAGCAACAGCGGAAGTGAACGTTGGAGACCAAGTTACTGCGAAATGTAACTTGTTGAAGAGTGGTGACGTATTTGACGGTTGGTACAGTGGTTCATCTAAGGTGAGTTCGAACGCAACCTATACATTTACGGCTCAAGAAGCAGTGAGTCTGGTTGCTAAGATTAATTATCTTGATGTTACACCGACCTCGTTGGATTACGACGCTGCTGGTGGAAGTAAGACATTCCAAGTCAGCACGAATGTGCCTTGGACTGTTAGTTAGTAACTATTTAAAAAGAATTTAAGGTATGGCGAAAGATTCTTGGTTGACCGTAAATCCTATGGCGGGAGAGGGAAACGCTACTCTGACGAATTCAGGCACAATCCATAAAGGACGCTTGGAACGCCAGACAGTCGTTACCGCTGTCGTCAAAGGAATTGAAGCGGCAAAATCGTACCAAGTAAAGCAAGAGCCAACTGCCGAATATATCACTCTGGACCAAACGTCGTTTGACGTGGGGGAAGGTGCTTCGACGATAACTGTTTCTGGAAAGAGCAACTCACCGAAGATAACCTTTTCCCTTGGGACAGGGAATGATATCCCTATTGTTCTTCCTGCGAATTATACCGCTAATGGCTTATTGACTGTGAACGGGACGTCAATTCCTGACGACCCAGGAGCGGTTGATGAGTTCGTCTTTTCAATGCAAATTCCAATCCCAAAGAATACTGTGGGGAAACGTACAGGAAAAGTTTTTGTAACGGGTTCAACATCTTCAGTGACTGGAACAGTAACTATCACGCAAGCCACATCGACTTGGACTGTTACTTATTCGAAAGGTGATTATATCAACACTATCAATAAGGCGTCTGAGAAGATTAACTGGGGTGGAACAGCAACTGCGGTGGCTACATTGTTAGCGAATACGGCTCAATATACATATTCCTTCACAGGATGGTATGAAGGTGACACGAAAATATCGTCCGACCTTTCATTGAGCGTATCTAATATCACAGCGAACAGAACATTCACGGCAATTGGTGCTCGGACGCTTAACAGATACACCCTTTCATTCACCATCACGCCCACTGGAGCGGGAACGGTATCTGGAGGAGGAACTTATGACTATGGTTCATCTGTTAAGTCAACTGCGACTCCTGCGACTGGGTACAATTTCACGAAGTGGGTTGACGAAACAGGTGGTGAGTCAACGACCAACCCGTATCCGGGATGGGAAATCACGAAGAACCGTACAATTCAAGCGGTCTTCACTATTAAGAGTTATTCAATCACATTGGCTGCACAATTCCGTATTGCTGAGACAGGTGACTTCACGGGTGGTACGACGGGAGGAACTGTTTCCGGAGGCGGTACAGTTACTCACGGGACATCTGTTACAGCCAAAGCCACTCCCGCCACTGGGTACAGTTTCGCTGGTTGGTATGAGGGTTCGAATAAGGTATCAGACAGTGCTTCCTATACGTTCAGCGCAACAGGCAATCGCAGCCTGACAGCGAGATTCCAACGTCAATGGTTCACCGTAACATTCACAGCAGGAACGGGTGGCTCTGTTGCTCCTACTTCGGCTCGTGTTGAATATGGTGGAGAGGCTTCTTCTACTGCGACGGCAGCAACTGGATACACGTTCAGTGGTTGGAGTAACGGTGTGAAGACAGCGAAATTGACTGTTACGAATGTCACGGCAAATGCAACGTATGCTGCATCGTTCGGAATCAATACTTATGTCATCACGTATGCAAAAGAGACGGGAATTGCTTCAGTGACTCCTACCAGCGAAACCGTTGAACACGGTGCAAACGCTGTTGGCTCTACTGCTGCCCTGACGACAGGTTACAATTTCGACGGATGGTACAACGGTGCGACTCGTGTTAGTACGGCTCTGAAGTATGGTCCGACGAACGTAACAAGTAACATGACGCTCACTGCGAAAGCCACTATTAAGACGTTTGCTATTACAGGAACGGCTCAATACCGTGATACGGACTCTACTGGTTCGTTTACGACAGGAAATAACGGTGGCTCGGTAACAGGCTCGGGAACTTATAATTATGGCTCTAAAGCGACCTTAACGGCTGCTGCAGCGGCAGGTTATACCTTCCAGGGATGGTACGACGCAGGTGGCACTCAAGTAAGTACGGCTGCAAGTTATGTCATTGACAGCGTGACGGCTGCTGTTACGGTTTATGCTCGCTTCCAAAAGAATTGGTTCACAGTAACTTATACTCGAGGAACAGGTGTAAATGCTTTGACGAAGACCACAGAACGTGTTGCGTATAACGGAACAGTAACTTCAGAAACTGCGGTTGCTTCTACGGGATACAATACTCCGACTTGGACTAAGACCTCCGGAACAGGAACATTGACGGTAACGGCTGGAAAGGCTACTCTATCAGGGGTTCAGTCCAATTGTACATTGACAGCGTCTGCGACGATTAATAAGTACACAGTCTCCTATACGAAGAATGCGAATATCGCTTCTATCAGCAAGACGAGTGAAACGGTTAATTATGGTGGAACTGCAACCTGTACAGCGACTCTTCCGGCAAATACGGCTCAGTACACTTATTCATTCGGTGGCTGGTATGAAGGAAGTACACAGATAGGAACGGCTCTGGCGTTGAGTGTTGCGAATATCACGGCAGCGAGAACCTTTGAGGCTCGTGGCGTTGCGACAGTGAATAAGTACACGCTGACAGTCGTGAACGGTTCTGGCTCTGGCACTTATAATTACGGTACGAAAGTAACTATCACTGCTTCGGCTATTGAAGGAAAGACATTCTCGAAATGGTCTGACGGTGTAACTACTGCCTCTCGTGAAGTGACTGTAACCGCAAATGCGACCTATACGGCTGAATACACGACGAACACTTATACCGTGACTTATGTCAAGGGAACAGGTATCGCGAAAATCAGCAAGACTTCTGAAACAGTAAGTTGGGGAGCAAATGCAACAGGATGTACTGCGACAGTAACGACGGGATATACATTTGATGGATGGTATAATGGTCCAACCCGTGTATCAACTTCATTGACGTATGCTCCGACCGCTGTCGAGTCAAATCTGTCTCTTACAGCCAAAGCAAACATCAACTCTTATACAGTTAGTCCTTCGGCTTACTACCGAACTACAGACGGCACAGGAGACTATACAGCCGGAACGACTGGTGGTGCTGTTTCAGGTGGTGGAAGTGTAAATCACGGTGAAAGTATCACGGTAACGGCTTCGGCTGCTGCGGGATATACATTTGACGGATGGTATTCGGCTGGTGCGAGCGGTGGTACGTTGCTGAGCAGTTCCGCTTCCTATGCAATTTCGGGAGTAACGGCTTCAATGACTGTATATGCAAGGTTCACGAGAATCTATTATACTATCACATATTCGGCTGGCGATTATGTAGCAAGTCTGAGTAGAACTTCAGAACGTGTTGCTCACGGAGCAAACGCGGCTGGTTCAACGATGACTGTAAACAGTACGACGGCTCAATACTCTTATGGTGTTGATGGATGGTATAGTGGTTCAACGAGGGTGACTTCTTCCGCGACTTATGCTCCTACGGGTGTAACTGCCGATGCAACGTACACAGCGAAGGGAACGAGAAGTCTGAGAAGTTATACGGTAACTTACAATAAGGGAAGTTATATATCCTCAGTGAGTCGTACGAGTGAGTTTGTAAGTTATGGTTCGAACGCTGCTGGTTCTACTGCAACGGTAATGGCGAGCGATGTTCAATATACATACGGATTCGACGGTTGGTACAATGGTTCTACCAGAGTTTCAACATCGGTGACGTATGCTCCGGCAAGCATCACTGGTGACTTAACACTTGAGGCTCGTGGTACGAGAACTACCAATTCATATACAATTTCAGTCAGTCTTGACAGTTCTTCTTCGGGACGTGGTTCTGTATCTGGTGGTGGCTCTTATGCCTATGGTGAGACGGCAACGGTTGTATGTACTAAGACCAACAGTCAAGATGTATTTGACGGATGGTACGAGGGCAGTACCCGTGTCAGCACAAGTCTGTCGTATGCGTTCACAGTAACGGGTGCGAGAACATTGGTAGCGAAGATTCTGTATCTTGACGTCACTCCTACCAGTTTGTCCTATGGGGCAACAGGTGGTTCTCAGACATTCAAGATTACGACCAACACTACTTGGGAGATTTCTTAATGAGTTTGGGCAGGAGTTTCGGCTCCTGCCCTTCCTCAAAAAGATTTGTGATTATTGATGTTTTGGAAAAATTTTATACCTTTATTCCGAAATAAATTCGTAAACTCTTTAATAATGATAATATGGCAACGAGTGTCTATTTTAATGGAAAATTGAGAACTCTTCCTGGTGTGTATTCTACAATCACGTCGGGCAAGAGTAGTGCTTCCCGAAATTTGGACTATGGAACCGTGCTCTTGATTGACACAGGTGTTTATGGTGCTGGCTTCGGTGGTGGTTCTGGTGTGAACGGAACTGACAAGCAAGGCAAGGACGCTGTCTACGAGTTCGAAACATTATCGGATTTCCGGGATTTCGTGAAAGGCGGAATGTTCTGGAAATGTGCAGAGGCTCTGTTTACCCCCGACCCGTATAATGCGGATGCGGTTGGTATCAGCAAGTTACTGTATGCCCGTGCATGTACGACAACTCCGGCAACGATGACTTTCGCTCCTACGGGTGGTGGGTCGAAAGGTGGTACGCTGGTAGTGAAAACTATCGACGAGGGATTGAACGCTAATGGCGACCTCGAGGGCGATATCCTGAAAACGGGTTATGCCTTCACAGTGGAAGCCGGAACAGAAGACCCGAATGCTTTCGTAATCAAGTTCTGGCGAGGAACCTTTACAGGACTTTATAAAGACCCCATCACGGGTGTTGAATTGTCCTACGATGAACTGACAGTTGAACAGGCTGAACCGTATCTTCTGTGTCAGACTCCTGAATGTACCAATATGGCTGAAGTCATTGCTTGGTGCCAGACTGACGAGAACTTCGGTGCTCGTTTTATACTTGATGATTCAAGCAAGATTACAGGTGACGGAACGGTTGATGCGTCAGATATCACGGATAACGCAGGATATCAGGTTGCGACAGGTGGTACGGAACAGTACAAACCGACTGACCTCGATGACCTGTTGGCTCAAATCACCGATGTTGAATATAACATCGTATTCACTGACCAAATCGGTGCTTCGGGTGCTGGTGCTACGAATAACAAGGTTATCGCACACCGTAACACTCAGGCGAAGTTCGATAAATTCGTGTATGTTGGGGCATACGACTCGAAAGTGAAGTTCAACGACTCACTGGGTATGGCGAAACAGTTCAACAACGCATACGTGGTTTGCGTTCATGGTGGTATCGGTACTGCGAGCGACTTTGTTGCTTCAAAGGTACGCTGGTGGGGTGTTTTCTACAATCTGTGTCAGGTCATTGGACGTGTCAGCGGCAAACCTCCTTATATCCCCGTTACCAACAAGACAATCGGTGGTGATAAACTTCAGCACATTCCTGACGAGAAGGAAATGGAAAAGGCTGTTAAGGCTGGTTTGGTTGTGGTTTATCCGAACCCGTATCTCGGTCGTTTCGTGGTCTTACAGGGTGTTACAACTTTGCAAGATAACAAAACATTATTCAACAAAAAGGGTCTCTCATTCAGCATCCAGTTCATGCGTGTTATCGCACAGTTGAACAAAGAGTGTGTGGTGAATGCAGAAATCGACCTGTTGGGTGATGAAAACGGTGTGAACTTGAATACCTTGTCAAAAGGTGCTCTTGAGACTTGGACAATCAATTTCTTGCAATCACGTGTGGCAACCGCTAATCAGGACAACTTGATACAGCGTTTCCAGAATGTAGTTGCAACCCGAATTGAGGACTACTACGATGTTACCTATGAGGTGGTGGTGAACAGCGAAATCACTAAGATTTTCTTCACTGGATTCTTACTTAAAAATTAAAAGATATGGCAAGAGGAAGAGTTTTTACAGCACCGAAAGCGTTTATCAAAATAGATAACGAGGTTGCAGGATACGTCCGCAACCTGACTTTCTCAGAGAACGTACAGCGTGCAAATGTACAGGGACTCGGCAGCCTGACTTATCAGGAGGCTCCCCCTGTGGTTTACACTTGTCAATGGAGTGTTTCCCAATACTTCATCTCGTTCAATACTCCGATTATGAAGAAGATGCTGAAAAAGTTCGGAAGCATAGCGGAGATTAAGAACAGTTTGGTTCTGGGCGACATTGCGTTCGACATCACGGTGTATGCTAAGACGGTATCAAGCGAAGACGCTGCGACGAAACTTGTTACCGAAGTTGATAACACGGGTGAAACCATTGCTCGTCTCCAAGGCTGTCTGCTGAACACACAATCGTTCAGCGTTCAAGAGGCTGGTCTTGCGGGAACCGATATCAGTGGTATTTATCTTGAACCAATCAGCATGGCAGGGTAATCCTGCCTTGCTTTAAATAAGAAACGATTATGATAAAAGATGAAGTAACAATTGAAATCAAGGGTCACAGTTACCCTGTGAAGTTCCCCACAGTGGGACAGTTCTATCAGATTGAGGCGATGAAGCAAAGCCTGTCAAGAGGCTTCTATAACTCGATGGTCATGAGTCCTTCAGTTCAGGCTCAACACGCTTTGGACATGATTGACATTGAAGCAGCCATTGTGGTTCTTTGTCCTAAACTGATAGAGGACTTGAAAGTGAAGAACTTTTCAGAACTTGACGTCAGGGATTATAAACTTATCCGCGATGAATACTTCAAGACTGTTGCTCCGTTCTTCAAGGAAATTACTGAACTGCTTAAAGGCGAAGAAAGTGATGACGTAAAGAAAGAGGAGTAACATGAGACGTTCTGAACTGATACAGGGTGTGGTCAGTTGGAATAATAGATTCCCGTTGGACAGGTGGTGGCGAATAAAGCATAATGTTTCATTTATGTCCCCTGAACATCGGGAATCTTCTTTTATATATCAACTCCTTGAGTTCGAGGAAGACAAGTTGTATTTAAAGGAGTTTCAGGCTGAACACGAGAAGAATAAAGATAAGTACATTCCCGGAATTGGGGATATCTTTAAGGCTCCGACTACGATTGAGGACTTCTCTACTGAGGCTGAAAGAGAAATTGAAGAAATGCTTAAATTAGAACAAAATGGCGGAAGACAAGAGAATACGGGTATCGGCTGATGCGTCACCGCTTCAGGAACTCCGACAGAACGCCCAAGCCTTGTGGAACGACTTCAACAAAATGGAAAGCGAGTTCAAAAACATCGCTGAACAAACGGTTGGAGTCATCCAAAAGCAAATCGACCTGTTAAAGGAGCGAAACGCTCTCGCAGGGGGAATGCAAGGTGGGCTTCCTAATGATACCCCGACTGAAAGAAGACCGACGCTTATAGACCCTTATACTGGGCGACCTTTAAGCGGTGGAGGGGGTGCGGTTACTCCGGGAACCTCTGGTCGTGCTCTGAACACTCAATTGACCGAACGCCAGCAAACGACTCTCGATAAAATACTGTCAGAAGTTGTACGGATAGCAGACTTGATGGAAAAGACCCAGAGGGATGACACTAATGGAGTCTTGCCAACAGGTAGTGGAGGAGAACCCCCACAACCCCCTGCGCCCGAAACTCCTGATGTACCTACTCTTGGGCAGGGAGGCGGTGCTGGACTGTTTGGTAAAGGGTTCAAGATGCCTACGAGTATGAGCGGATTGATGGGAATGCTTCCTTTCGGTGCGCTTATCATGGGGATTGGTACGATATTAGGTCAGCAAGCGAAATATGAGTCTGCTCAGTACGGTGCTGAAAATGAATTTCAGCGTCGGAATAATAGGGGGAATCATTGGTTGCTGAATATGCTGACATTCGGTATATCCGGAGCCGAAGCCGAAAAGAAGGAAGTTGGTCGTAATGCGGCAACCCAGAACGATAGAGCGTTGGGTGATTATTCCGCTCTACATCGTATGTCCTATCGACAAGCGTTGGGAAGCCAATTCCTTGATTCATTCGGGGATAATGTTGATTATGTTACGGGTGGAAACACAACGTACCATGATTATAAGATGGCGACTGACTGGTCATACAGGCAGAAACAATCTGAACCGAAAGACCCAACAAAACTTGATTTATCAATGCTTGCTTTCCCAAGAACTGAGCAAGACGCAAAAGGTTGGAAAAAATGGGAACATGGTCAGAAGGTACAGCAGTTGAGGAATGCTGATAAGGCTGGGCTGGTAACGGACAGGGATGAACTTCCTACATGGGCTTCACGGACGCTGGGGTTGAATATGACAGACTATTTGTCGCAGGTTACAACTTTACAGAAAGCAGGAGCCTATGAACGGAACACTTCGCTTCATGATGTGAACCAACTGTTAATGGCTGGTAAGATTAGAGGCTTATCGGAAGATGACGCTGCTTCGGTGTTGGCGACAACCCGTTTTGACCGTTCAGGTCGTACAGGAGCCAACGTCGTACAGGCTTTCGACACTAACTTACAGGGTCTCGGAAAGAGTGACCAGTACATTGCGTCGACACTTGGGGAGTACCTACAATCGTTCAACCGTATGGCGGAAAATGTTCTTAACAGGACAGGTGGAATCAATACGGCTGGAATTGTACGTTCGACGCCGCGCCCCCTGCGCCGTATTGCCTCGGGCGGCGAGTTGAGCCGCGTGATGCTGGCGAGCAAGGTTGTCCTCGGTAATGCGGATGGCGTGGATACGCTGGTGTTCGATGAGGTCGATGCCGGTGTCGGCGGCTCTACTGCGCGTGCCCTTGCGAGCGTACTGGCAGATCTCGCCGCTACGCATCAGGTGCTTGTCGTAACCCACCTGGCGCAAGTCGCGGTCATGGCCGACAAACATTATGTGGTCAGTAAAGAGCCCGGCGACGTTCCCCAAACGCACCTGGACGAGGTGACCGGCGATGCCCGCACCGCAGAGATCGCCCGTATGCTGAGCGGCGATCAATCCGAGGCAAGCTTGGCCCACGCAAAGCAGATGCTCGAAGAAGCGCGTTCTTAGGCCGAGCCGCCACATGCATGTCCGACCCTGCCGCCACGAAACCGGCCCATCTACTACGTTTGATAGGCTATCGGCAACCACGTCAAGAATTGCAAAAAGAAAACCGCAGGTAGAACGCCTGCGGTTTTCTCTATTTTCGGTATGTGGTTGGTCCATACGGATAAAACGTAGTAGATAGGCCGGTTTCGTGGCGAGTGGCGTTTATCGGCTCCCAAAATGTCTACTCCACGACCTTATCCGGCTGGATGAGCTCCTCGTAGTAGCTGATATGCTCGCGCGCGTCCTCGATTTCGGGCAGCAGGAAGTTGTAGATAACCTCGATGATCATCGTTGCGCTCATCTTGGAGAACGCGAAGTCGCCCGTTGTCAGCAGTGCCTCGTGATTGACGGTATTAAAGGTG
>ENA-OPDF01000556-OPDF01000556.1-human-gut-metagenome-genome-assembly--contig:-NODE-556-length-26255-cov-2.924733_pt1 | contig 26255 bp, 22 predicted proteins | sample MGYA00241575_ERZ501501 | MGnify/ENA primary metagenome ERZ501501 (study PRJEB25962, sample SAMEA1972229) | human gut metagenome | biome: human gut; feature: human-associated habitat; material: faeces... | reverse complement strand
CTTTAAAAGCTGGTGGTTATGTCTATCTCGCTGGCGGTAACGTCCGCCTTTTCCCGTATGCCGAAGGTCATAACGGGTATATCAAGCCCCTCCATCATCCTATTGGCGTAGGGATCGTCCTTGTTTATCACCGCCATCCTGCTCTGCTTGAACAGCAGCTTTTTGGCATTGAAGTAGTTTTCAAAGGTCTTATGGTAGTCAAGATGGTCCTGCGTGAGATTGGTGAACACGCCGAGCGCGAAGTCGATCGCGCCGGCACGCCTTTGCACGAGCGCGTGGGAGGAGACCTCCATCACCACATGGGTGCAGCCCGCGTCCGCCATTTCGCGCAGCAGACGCTGGAGCGTCAGCGCGTCGGGCGTGGTGCGCTCGGCAGGCAGAACGGCATCGCCGATCATGTTCTGATTGGTCCCGATCAGGCCGACCTTTGCGCCCAGGCAGCGCTCAAGGAGCTGCTTGAGAAGATACGTTGTGGTCGTCTTGCCGTTCGTGCCGGACACCCTGACCACCGTCATGCGTCCCGCCGGCTCGCGGCGAGCTTTGCCGCCGCCTCGTGCGCGTCGGGGACCAGCACGCAGGGCACGCCTTCGGCCGCGTGCTCGGTCACGACGCAGACCGCGCCGCGCGCGGCGGCCTCCTTTGCGTAGTCTGCGCCGTCCTCCCGCGCGCCATGCAGGGCGAGGAAAAGGCTTCCCTCTCCCGCCGCGCGGGAATCGAGGGTGAGGTCATGTATCTCCGTCCGCGCGTCCGCGCGGAGGAGTCGGAAGTGATCGAGGGCGCTCAAAAGCTCGCCGAGCTTCGTAGGCGCGTCGTCCTTTCTCCGTCAAATCTTGCTCTCTTTTGCGGTTTTTAATCCGTCACCGAGCTGTCGCTGAACTGGACGCGCACCACCGTGCCCGCCGCGACCTCCGTGCCCGGCGTCTCCGACTGGGAGATGGCGCGCACGCTCGCAGAGCTGCCGCCGGTCGCGCCGGAGACGGACATGATAAGCCCCGCGTCGGTGAGCTTGCGGTTGGCTGCCGCAGCGCTGTCGCCCACAACGTTCGGCACGATGCACAGCTCCGTGGATTTCTCCGCGCCGAGATAGAGGATGATCTCCGCGTTGTTCGGCACGATCGCGCCGCCGAGCGGCGTCTGGTCGGTGACGGTCTCGCCGTCGCCGACGGTGCGGCAGGAGAAGCCCTCCTCCTTGAGCTTTGCCGCCGCCTCGTCGCGCTTGAGCCCGACGACGTTCGGCACGGTATGATCCGCGCCGACGAGCTCATCGGCGCTGTAGGTCGGCTCGATGCCGAGGTAGGGCAGGATCTCCGCCATGATGCTCGACGCCACGGGCGCGGCCATGTTGCCGCCGGAGCGGTAGGTGCCGGTCTTGTCGCTGGCGTTGCTGAGGGTGAGGAGCATCATGATCTGCGGGTCGTCCGCCGGCGCGCAGCAGGTGAACGAAACGGTGACGCTCCCGTCGATCTGGTCGGCGGTGCCGGTCTTGCCGCCGATGCGGTAGCCCGCGACCTTGCCGTTCTTTCCCGTGCCGTGCTCGACCTCGTACTCCATGATCTCGCGCACGGTCTTGGAGGTATCCTCGGAGATGACCTGCCGCAGCGGGGTGGTGTCGTGGCGGTACTTGACGTTGCCGCTCTGGTCGAGCACCTCGGAGACGATGTAGGGCGTGCGGAGGTAGCCGCCGTTGACGCAGGCCGCCTGCGCGTTGATGAGCGAAAGCGGCGTGACGTTGAAGTTCTGACCGAAGGCGTAACACGCCAGCGCCAGCGTGGAGTATTCGATCTCCTTGTTGACAAAGCCGCTCGCCTCGCCGGTGGTATCCACGCCGGTCTTTCCGGTGAGGCCGAAGGCCTTCATGTAATTGTAAAAGGTCGTGTTGCCGAGGCGCAGGCCGATGTTGATGAACGCGGGGTTGCAGGAATTGGCGAACGCCGTGATGAGGTCCTGATGACCGTGACCGGGCGCGCGCTTGGAGCAGTTGATCTTCGCGCCCTCGATGACGACATAGCCCGGGCAGTTGAAGGTGTCGGACATTTTGACCTTGTTCTCCTCCAGCGCCATGGCGAGGGTGAGGATCTTGAAGGTCGAGCCGGGCTGGAAGGTGTCGTTGATGGCCTTGTTGCGCCATTGCATATTTTGCAGCGTGTTGGCCGCCGCGGCGAGCTCCTCGTCGGTCATGCCGGCGGCAAGCATCTCCTTGTTGTAGATGCTCGCGGGGGCGTTGAGGTCGTAGGTCGGCAGCGACGCCATCGCTAGGATGCCGCCGGTGTTGACGTCCATGACGATGCCGGTCGCGCCCACGCCCGTGCCGTAGCGGCTCTCGAGCTCCTCAAGGCCCTTTTCGAGGTAATACTGCACCGTCTTATCGAGGGTCGTCACCAGACTGTCGCCGTTCTCGGCGTCGAAATACTGCTCATACTGATAGAGCAGCGCGTTGCCGTTGGCGTCGCGCGCGGAGACGACCATGCCCTTTTCGCCGGTCAGCTCCTCGTCATACACGGCCTCAAGGCCGTAGGCGCCGCCGTTGGCGTTGACAAAGCCGATGACGTGCGCGGCGAGCGAGGAATAGGGGTAGTATCGCTTGGAGGTCGGCTCCAGAAAGACGCCTTTGATGTCGTTGTCGCTGATAAACACGCGGGCTTTGTCCGCCGTCTCCTGCTCGACCTTCTTCTTGATGACCTTGTACTGCGAGGCGGTATCCTTCATATCGTTGAGGATGCCGCCCGGGTCCACGCCGAGGATCTCGCCGAGACCGTTTGCGATCAGGTCTTGATCCTGCTCGTTTTTGGCGACGTCGAGAGGCGAGACGCAGACGTTCTCCGCCGTGGAGGAAAGGGCGAGGATGTCGCCGTTTTTATCGTAGATGGTTCCGCGGCTCGCCTCCACGGTCGTGCGCAGCGTCTGCTGGCGCACGGCGAGCGTCTTGAGCTCGTCGTGCTGCTTGATCTGCAGCTTGTAGAGCTGGGCAAAGAGCAGCAGAAACGTGCCGATACCCAGCAGCGCCAGCAGCAGAAGCGTCCGCTGCTGGATGATGCGGTTGGCGCGGCGCGCGCTGTCCGGTTTTCTTTTCGGGGGTGTCGGCACGGTCTTTCCTCCTCATACGGCAAGGGGCATAATGGCAAAACAAGGAGTAAGGAAGCTCCTTACTCCTTATGTATAGGCTTCGCTCAACTGAAATATTCCACCACGCTGAAAACGCCCTGCCCCAGCGAGGTGAACACGCGGCTGAGCACGCTGACGTTCTGTGCTTCGCAAAGCTCCACGCTGTCCGGCGCGGAAAGGTCGATGTAATTGATCTGCGAGGAGCTGGGCTTGTTCATGCCCGCGGCGACAGCCGCCGCCTTGACCGTTTCGAGATCAAAGGTGCGCTCGTACTGCGTGAGCAGCGCGACGTGCTCGGCGTCGAGCGTCTTGAGCTCCTTCTGCATCGAGACCACATCGGCGGAAATGCTCGTGAGCTGCGCGTAGCTCATCAACACGACCACGACCATCGCGGCCAGCGCGGCAAAGCCGAGCACCAGCACGCCGGAGACTCTCTGCCGCTCGCGCACGCGCGGACGGACGGCCTTCTTCTCCTGCCTGCGCGGCGGGCGGATGAACTCCTCGCGCGGCTGCTCCCGCTGCTCGCTCTCGCGGCGCGGCGCACGCCGCTCGGCGTAGCGCTCATCGTAGGCGAGATTGCCGACCACACGTCCGCCGCGGTAGCTATTCGGTTGTCTGCGGCTCGTGCGTGCCATGGCGCTCTCCTTCGTGAAAGATTTGCTTTCTCAGCATTTTTCCGCCACACGCAGCTTGGCGCTGCGGGCGCGGGGATTTTCGTTCAGCTCCTCCTCGCCCGAGACGATGGGCTTGCGGGTGATGAGCTTCATTTTGGGCTTCTTGCCGCACACGCACACCGGAAACTCCGGCGGACAGGTGCAGCCCGTGGCGAGCGCTTGCAGCTCGCGCTTGACGATGCGGTCTTCGAGCGAATGGAAGGTGATGACCGCGAGCCGCCCGCCCGGCTTGAGATTCTTCTCGGCGGCGCGGAGCATCGGCGGAAGCTCGCCGAGTTCGTCGTTGACCGCGATGCGGATGGCCTGAAAGCTCCGCTTGGCGGGATGCTGCTTTTCGCGCAGCGCCGCAGCGGGCATCGCCGAGCGGATGAGATCTGCCAGCTCCAGCGTGGTTTCGATGGGCTTTTCCGTGCGGTACGCACAGATCTTCTTTGCGATGGCGGACGCGTAGCGCTCCTCGCCGTATTCATAGAGGATGCGCTTGAGCTCCTCATAGCTGACGGTATTGACCAGCTCGCGCGCGGTGTAGCTCGCGCTCTCGTCCATGCGCATATCGAGCGGCGCGTCCTGCTTATAGGAAAAGCCGCGGGCGGCATCGTCGAGCTGCGGCGAGGAAACGCCGAGGTCAAAGAGCATCCCGTCCACGCCGCGGACGCCTATCTCACGCAGCACGTCGTCGAGCGCGCTGAAGTTGGAGTGTACCAGCGTCACGCGGTCCATATAGTCCGCGAGCCGCCGCTGCGCCGCCTCGATGGCGGTCTCGTCGCGGTCGAGGGCAATGAGCCGTCCTCCCGCCGTCAGGCGGCGGACGATCTCCAGCGAGTGGCCCGCGCGGCCCAGCGTCCCGTCGAGGTAAACGCCGTCCGGCCGGATGGCAAGCGCGTCCAGGCATTCGTGCAGCGGCCCCGGCTTGTGGCCGTAGTTGATCTCTTCCATCTCAGAAGCCCAGCTCCTCCATCACGGCGGCGAGGTTCTCGGGGTTGAGCTCCTCGGCCTCCAGCGCAGCCCACCTTCTTTAAAACGAGGCATGCGTTGAAGCGCTTTCCCGATTTTGATTTAAAGCCCTTTATCGTCTCTGTTCTGCCGTTTGCCATGAGCTCTAAAAACTGTACCTGTGACAGCTGCTTGTCTGCTATCCTTCCAACGAAGAAATGGCAGCCATCCTCTGTCTGTCTGTTATAGTTTGCACATCGGTAGCCGTATGGCGACACATATATATCGCCTCCACAGTCCGGGCATACAATGCCTTCGACCTTTTGCGGCTTTACATTTTCAAAATCAAAGGTGGCTGATACCTTGTTCGTCTGTTCATCCTTGTTGAGCTTTAAGCATGCATCAAAGCGTTTGCCGCTCTTCGACTTAAACCCACGGATTGTGTCGGTGATTCCTTCTTCAATCAGCTTTTTGACCTGTTCCTCCGGAATATCCAGTCCTGCCACCTGTCCGATATTAAAATTACATCCTGATTTATCATTTTTGTAATTGGCGCAGCCATAACCAAACGGTGTGGTCACTATCTCGCCGCCGCAAACAGGGCACTTGACACCTATCTTTCGTCTGGCCGCCGCACCTCTGGCATTTTTGCCTGCAAAGCTGCTGATACGGTCTGCAATCTCAGGGCGCAGATTCTGCTCAATCATCTTTTCTGTCTCTTTGCGGATAAAGCTCTCAAGCTTTCCCCTGTATTCCCAGAAATCCACCGTGCCCCTTGTAATTCCGTCCAGTCCCTTTTCCCAGTTGGCTGTCATCTTTGGATTAAGAAGTGCCGGAACTGTCATGTATACGACCTCAAATACCATCTCGCCAAGGCTTTCTGGTGTGAGTATCTGTGTCTTTTTGTTCAGATTCAGATATCCTATACGGACAAGCTTCTGGATTATCTCCGCTCTCGTTGCTGAGGTGCCTATTCCTGAGCCCTTTATCTGCTCACGAAGCTCCTCGTCCTCGATAAGCTGTCCTGCATTTTCCATGGCAAGCACCATGGAGCCTGATGTATATCGCTTTGGCGGAGATGTCTTACCAAACTTGATATTATAGCCTTGGCATGCTATCTCATCCCCCGCCTTTAGCTTATCGGCAAGCTCAAGCATCACCTTGGGATTTACGACTATCTCATCATTGCTACCGTTTACTGTGCTGTTTTCATCTGTACTATCTGCAGTTTCACTGTTTTTACCAAGTATTCGTGCGTTTGATTCCTCAAACGACTTCTTTTTCGGCGGATTCGCCACCTGTAAATAGCCCTCGCTCTTTAGTACCTTTGATGATGCAAAAAAACTTTCCTTATCCACATCTACGACAAGCTTCACATTCTCATACTCTGCCGGTGGATAAAAAATACTAAGGAAACGCCTGACAATCAGCTCAAATACTGCTCTTTGAAGCGATGTAAGCCCCGAAAGCTCTGTAAGCTGACCTGTCGGAATGATAGCATAGTGGTCTGTTACCTTGCTGTCATCCGTGTACTGCGTATCAGCTATGTTGGCATATAGCCTCTTTTGCATAATATGCTCCACAAAGTCTGCTGTCGGTTCAAAACCTTTAAGCCTGCTTATATTTTTTCCAATCTCCTTTGCCACAGCGCTTGAGAGCACCCTGGCATCTGTTCTAGGATAGGTGGTGAGCTTTTTTTCATACAGATCCTGAGCCACCTGTAATGTCTCATCAGGGCTGATTTTAAACTTCTTTGAGCACTCTGCCTGCAGCTCCGCCAGGTTGAAAAGAAGCGGTGCTCTTTTTTTAGCAATATTCTTAACTATAGATTTAACTTTCGCCTGTTTGCCGTTTAATTCTTCAATTAAAGCAAGTGCATCTTTTTCCTCTTTGAAGCCGTTTTCCTTGTATAAAAGCGGTGATTCAAAGTACCTTGAGCCTTCTACAGCCTTCCACTCTGCCTCTACACCGGCATCCGTAAACCTGCCGATTACCCTGTAAAACGGAGTTTCCTTAAAGTTTCTGATTTCGCGCTCACGGATTACTACCATTCCAAGCACACATGTCATCACTCGTCCGACCGCGATTGCCGTGTACGAGCGTGTACCCGCTGCATCGTTTAGCAGATTGCCGTATTTGACCGACATGACACGCGAAAAGTTAATGCCCATCGCATAGTCCTCGATGGTACGCATGATGCCGCTCTTTCCGAGGTTTGCATACGCACTCATCGGCTTTGCCTCTTTTATGCCTCTTAGGATTTCCTCCTCGGTCTGCGAATCTATCCAGACTCGAAGCTCCTCCATGCCTTCCCTGACACCACCAAAGTTTCTGATATTCTCCTCGATGGTCTGTCCTTCTTTTCCGGCATCACCTGCCCAGTAAACTCTGTCAATGTCCTCTCTCTGCAAAAGAGCGTGCACAATATTGTACTGCTTGCGCACGCTGTCTATCACATCATATTTGTATTCCTTTGGCAGAAACGGCAGATCCTCAAGACGCCATTTCTTATATTTCATGTCGTAGGACTCAGGGTAGACCAGCCCGACCAGATGTCCCACGCACCATGAAATCACATATTCTCCATTTTCTATATAACCGTCATTGCGTCCGCTCACCCGCAGCACCTTCGCAAATTCCTGTGCCACGGATGGCTTCTCTGTTATTATCAGTGATTTTCCCATAAGCTCCTCTATAATTCATTCATGTTGATGAGCTTGAATCTAGGGTCTCTGACCACATAGCTTTGCAGTGCAGGCTCAAAATCCGTTGCCGAAAACAGATAATAGTCATCAGATGTAAGCCTTGCCTGCTCCATAGCCATAGCCATATTCTCGCACATATCCATGGTCATCATTGGCTTGTCCCAGTTGCAGAAGCCGATGATACTCCTTCTATCCTCACTCTGAGCCACGATGTCTATGCGGCCTGTCTTTCCAATCCATGTACCCACACGCTTTATGGTAAACGGAAGCTGTCCCATCTGATTTAATATAAGCAGATACTCTGTGCAGACCTCCCTGAAATATCTCTCAAGATACGCATCAAGCTCTTTTTCTATATATGTATCATAAAACTCTTCCGGTGAAAGCAGATACAGATTAGACATATTCGGATAGACAAACTTAAACCAGAAATTAACAAATGTGTCTTTTATCTGATATACGCCCTTCTTTGCATTTTCCCATCCGCCGGTCTCAAATGAAACTACTTTTTCCACGATATTGAAGGCGGCAAGATTCTTTAAATATACGCTGATTTTGGCACGTGAAAATCCTGTCGCATGGAAAATATCATTGAGCTTGTTCTCACCTCTTGCGATTGCTGCAAGTATTGTGCTATATGCAGAAAGCTCTCGAAGCTCTGAGGATATAACAGCATCCGCCTCACCATACAGTGCTCCCGATGGTGTCAATACAAGCCTGCATATGTTATCCTTAAAGGATTTAGCTGCATCCCACTTATCCAGATATGCCGGAACTCCACCGATTGCTCCGTAAATTCTCACGATTTCCGCAACCGGAAGACTTTCAAAATGTCTTACAACCTCAAGGAAATTGAGCGATTCAATCTTCATTTTGGCTCCCTTAAACTGCTCTGCTGCCTCTTGTGTGGCCCAGACTGTAGATGATGTGGCAAGTATTATAAGCACAGGTCCCGGATACAGCTTGTGCTTTTTAAGCTTTGCAACTGCTTCCATAAATGATGCATCCCTCTTTGCCACAAACTGTGCCTCATCGATTATCACGACAAGCTTGGAAGGGTCTCCTGATTTGATTCTCGCGAAGTACTCCTCATATGTCTGTCTGCTCAGGCTCACCTTGTACTGACGGCTTATCTCCTCCCCCATCATCTCAAGCTGATGCTCTGGCGATGCCTGTCTGCATCTGTAGTAAAAGAATTTTTTTCCGTCACAAAATTCCTTTATGAGCTCCTCCTTTTGACAGCCTCTCCTTCCGTAGAGCACTACGAGTTGGTTACCCGACTCTTTATAGAGCTGCTCAAGTTTCTCTAAATCTGTGTGTTTTGCTTTCATAAATATTCCTCCAAAATAATCAACTGGAAATATTATATCACAATTTAACACATATACAAATAGATTTTAATTATTATTTCCGAGCTCCTATTGTAGCTTTCACTTTATTTCTGACAAACATATAGCAGATAGCCTGCATGATGATTGTCGCTATCCATGAACCGGGATATGATATAAACAGGAAAAACAGCGACCTGTGGCTTGGAAACAGACCATATATCCAGATGATTCTGACTCCGACTGTTCCTATTATAGAAAGTATCATAGGTACAGTTGAGTATCCCATTCCTCTTAGTGCTCCCGGAAAAAGGTCCATGATTCCACACAGGAAATATGGGATTGTTGTAATCGAAATAATCTCAAGTCCTGATTTAATTACCTCGCTATTACTTGTATATATGCCAAGTATCTGTGTTCCAAATATGTATGAAGCACTTCCCATCACAAGTGCTACCGCTGTCGTGAGGAACAGACAGTCTATCAGTACCCTGTCCATTCTCTTTTGTTTTCCTACCGCATAGTTCTGGCTCGTGAAGCTCATGCAGGCCTGTGTGATTGAGTTGACAGATACATACAAAAAGCCAAGTATATTGTTTGCCGCCGTATATCCAGCCATTGCTATTGAGCCAAAGGAATTGACTGATGACTGAAGCATGGCATTTGAGATATTTATGACTGTGCTCTGTATGCCGGCCGGAATTCCCACCTGAAATATCTGAAGCATATATTCCTTATCAATCGCAAGCTTATTAAAGCAGAGCTTATAGCTGGTATCTGCTTTGCTCAAACAATATAATACAAGCACGCTGGAAACAAACTGCGAAACAATCGTACCGATTGCAACACCTGCAACATCCAGTTTGCACACTATTACAAAAAACAGATTGAGCAGTGCATTGATACAGCCTGAAATAATCAAAAAGATAAGAGGTCTCTTTGTATCGCCGACAGCACGCAAAATCGCCGCACCATAGTTATAAAGCATAAAAAACGGCATACCGCAAAAATAAATCCTCATATAAATAGTGGAAAGACCTATGACATCATCCGGTGTACCCATAATTTCCAGCGCACCCCTTGCAAAAATAACACCGACCACACCCATCACAATACCACTTATGAGTGCAATCATAATAGCGGTGTGCACCGTCTTAGACATCTCCTCATCCTTGCCTGACGCATAAAATCGGGCAGCGAGCACATTCGCACCAAGCGATATACCCATAAACAGATTGACAAACACATTGATAAGTGCCGTAGTCGAGCCAACAGCCGCAAGTGATTTGCTGCCACTAAACTGTCCCACGACAATAATATCCACCGCATTAAACGCTAACTGTAAAATGCCCGAAATCATAAGCGGCAACGCAAATGAAATAAGCTTATCCATTATTGAACCGTTTACCATATCAATTTCATACTTATTATTCTTCACTTATATCTACCTCTTAAATATTATTCTTCTAAGCCTTTCTATTTTACCACGATAAAATATAAATTCAAGCGTAACAATTAAGCCACCCGAGAATAATAAACCTAACAAAACTAAAAAAAAGAGTCCCTTTTAAGGGACTCGACTTTTGCAAATTAAAATCACAGAGTGAGGATTTTCCGTTCAATACACTGCCTTCACCGGAGAGTACACAGTATGTTCCGAAGAAAAAATATGAACTGCCACGGGTTTCCAATAGGTCAAATGACAGTTTAGACTTGCAAACTGCCATAACCTATCCGTAAAAAATCCCGTGGCTGACTTCATATTTTATCTGAGGAATACTACTGTGTGCTACACCAGTGCCCACAGCCCACAAACGGAAAATCCGCCCTCATAATAATATTTTCCAGCAAATTGCTAAATCTACTTCTTTGTGATGTAACCCTGTGCCTTAAGAAGCTCTGCACAAAGCACTGCTCCACCGGCTGCACCACGTACTGTGTTGTGTGAGAGTCCGACGAACTTCCAGTCATAGACTGTATCCTCTCTGAGACGTCCGACATTGATTCCCATACCATGCTCATAATCCACATCAAGTGCGACCTGAGGACGATTATCCTCTTCACAGTATCTGATGAACTGCTTTGGTGCGCTTGGAAGTCCAAGCTCCTGTGGTACTCCGCTGAACTTCTCGAGTGCCTCGATGAGCTGCTCCTTTGTAGGGTTCTTTTTGAACTTGACAAATACAGCTGCTGTATGACCGTTTAATACAGGAACACGGATACACTGGCATGTGATAACCGGTGACTCTGCAGGAACAATCTGTTTCTTCTCATCATCCACATATCCCCAGAGACGAAGTGGCTCTTTCTCGGATTTTTCTTCCTCTCCACCGATGAATGGAATGATGTTTCCAACCATCTCAGGCCAATCCTTGAATGTCTTTCCGGCACCTGAGATTGCCTGATATGTTGTAGCAACAACCTCATATGGCTCAAACTCTTTCCATGCTGTAAGAACCGGAGCATATGACTGGATTGAGCAGTTTGGCTTTACTGCTACGAAGCCTCTCTTTGTACCGAGACGCTCCTTCTGATATTTGATAACCTCCATGTGCTGTGGGTTGATTTCAGGTACAACCATTGGCACATCAGGTGTCCATCTGTGGGCACTATTGTTTGAAACTACAGGAGTCTCTGTCTTTGCGTAGTCCTCCTCGATCTTCTTGATCTCGTCCTTTGACATATCAACGGCTGAGAATACGAAGTCAACCTGTGAAGCAACCTCTTCCACCTCATTGACGTTCTTTACGATGATTTTCTTAACTGCCTCAGGCATTGGTGTGTCCATTTTCCATCTATCACCAACGGCGTCCTCGTATGTCTTGCCTGCACTTCTTGGGCTGGCTGCAATTGTTGTTACCTCGAACCATGGATGATTCTCTAAAAGAGAAATAAATCTCTGTCCTACCATTCCTGTTCCACCGAGGATACCTACTTTAAGCTTTTCACTCATTACTCTAATCTCCCTATCTTCTAGAATTTCTTCGACCATGTCATACACTATACTTTGACATTAAAATCAGGTTTTGTCCGTCTGTCGCGCACAACTGTCTTTATAGGAAATATATTACTTGAAACTCTAATGAAAAACAAGGAAAAAACTATATTAAATTAATAATTTTTCTTCCTGTTTTTTATAAAATATGCACAAAAACTACACTTCATCCTGCCAATTTGACTTCATATACTCGTCGTAAACGGCAATTACCTTGTCCATTGATGTCTTTGATGGTGCTCCAACTGTACACCTTGTGCTGACACAGGTCTCCATTGAAATGGCATCAAATACATCCTCCTCAAATACCGGAGAGATAGCCTTGAGCTCGTCAATGCTCATATCGTCGATTGCAATGCCCTTGTCGATGCAGTAAAGCACTATTCTTCCTACAATACCATGTGCATCCCTAAACGGTACACCCTTTTTAACGAGATAATCAGCTGCATCTGTGGCATTTGTAAAGCCATTGTTTGCACTCTTTCTCATCACGTCCTTGTTAAACTTCATTGTATCAATCATTCCTGTAAAAAGTGCGATACATCCCTTTGCAGTGTCGAATGCATCAAATGCCAGCTCCTTATCCTCCTGCATATCCTTGTTGTACGCAAGCGGAATACCCTTCATGGTGGTGAGAAGCGACATGAGCGCACCGTATACACGGCCTGTCTTTCCTCTGACAAGCTCTGCTATATCAGGATTTTTCTTCTGTGGCATGATTGAGCTTCCTGTGCTGTACGCATCGTCAATCTCAACAAACTGGTACTCGTTTGAATTCCATATGATAATTTCCTCAGAAAAACGTGACAGATGCATCATGATAGTTGAAAGAGCCGATAAAAACTCAATCAGATAATCCCTGTCTGACACACCATCCATACTGTTAAGTGTCGGTCCGTAAAAATCCAGAAGCTGTGCTGTATAGTCCCTATCAAGCGGATATGTAGTGCCTGCGAGTGCTCCTGAGCCAAGCGGACAATAGTTCATTCTCTTATATATATCGCACAGTCTTGATCTGTCTCTCTTAAACATCTCAAAATATGCGCCCATATGGTGAGCCAGAGTGATTGGCTGGGCCTTCTGCAGATGTGTAAAGCCCGGCATGATAGTCTGTGTGTTTTCCTTCATAATCTTAAGGATAACAGCTAAAAGCTCCTTAAGCTCATCATCAGTCTCCTTCACTGTCTTTCTGGTGAAAAGACGCATATCAAGAGCGACCTGGTCGTTTCTGCTTCGGCCTGTGTGAAGCTTCTTTCCTGTGTCACCAAGCCTGTCTATGAGTGTAGCCTCAACGAAGCTGTGGATATCCTCATACTTTGAGCTGATTTCAAGCTCCCCTGACTCTACCTCCTTAAGTATCTGCTTTAGGCAAGCCACTATATCGTTGCTCTCTGCCTGTGAGATGATGCCCTGCTTTCCAAGCATCGTAACATGGGCGATGCTGCCCTCTATATCCTCTTTATAAAACTTCTGATCAAATGAAATGGACGCATTGAAATTGTAAACGAGCTGATCTGTCTCCTTTGTGAAACGTCCTCCCCATAACTGTGCCATGAGATTCCTCCTTGATTATTAAATGATGATTTATTTTCATGTATCACAATGTATTATATAAAAATAAGATGTGATACCGCCGTCTGCTCTAAACAGCCGCTTTACTGTGCTAAATTATATAATAATTTTTGCTGTCACGCAACCACATTTTCACCCACGTGCTGCAATCTCTCTGTCACGCTGTTCCTTGGAAAATACACAGCCGCAGTAGTACTGCCTGTACATATCATACTGCTTTGATATTTCCGTGGACTTTTTATAGCCCTCTTTCTTCTTAAAATCAGAGAAAAGATATCGCACTCCATATTGGCTCTCTAAGTCTTTTCCTATCTCATTGAGCTTTTCGGCATTCTTCAACGGGCTGATGGAAAGTGTCGTAGTAAAAAAATCAAAGCCTTGCTCCCTTGCATACTGTGCACTCTCCTCAAGACGCAGCCTGTAACACTTAAAGCACCTCTCCCCGCCCTCAGGCACAGCCTCCATGCCGCGTGCCATATCGTAAAAGCGCCTGGTGTCGTACACACCCTCCACAAAGTGAACCGGATTTTTCACCGGAAACTCATCTATAAAGCGCTTCTGCTCCTGTGCTCTCATGTGATATTCCTCTGGCGGATAAATGTTTGGATTGTAATAAAATACCGTCACCTTGAAATACTCCGAGAGCGTCTGTATGCAATACGTGCTACACGGCCCACAGCAGCTATGGAGCAAAAGACGTGGAGTGCAGTTATTGTCCATGCAATTTTCTTTTATTAAATCTTCCATTAATTTTTGATAATTTATTTTATTTGCCATATTATATTATTTCTTTCTCAAAATTCAAATTTTTTTGACATATCTCAAAATATTATTTCAGGTAACTATTCTGCATATTTACTATTCTGATTAATTACTATTTCTGATATAAGCTGCATAATACGAACAAGGGCCGGAAGTCTCCTCCCGGCCCGGCTCATACTAATCCTCTTCTTCATATCCGAACATTAGTCTAAAAATCTTTTTTCCTGTTTCAGTCTTGAATATGCGCTTGTATGCCTTGTCGATTGCACGGTTTCCCGCATCATCCTCATACAGATTTACGAGGAAATCAGCCTCAACGAGTATCTGATAATCAAGACCATCTATATTGTCATATGTGTGATGGTGACCTATGAGAAAACATATTCTTTCAACTATGTAATTCTCAAAGCCAAGCTGTGAGAGCATCTTCTGGGCGATTATCGGTCCCTCCTGCTCCTGAAGCTTTCCATCGCACCTGCCATACTTCTCCTCCGCCACACGTATGCCGATATCGTGTGTGTAAGCCGCTGCCTCAAGTATAAAAAGCGAGGCATCATCAAGCTCCTCTCCTATACCGATAAGCCTTGCATAGCTGTGCACCTTGGTGAAATGCTGGATTCTCTTTGGATCGCCATCATAGTAGGCAATCATATCCATAAACAAGTCGTCTAACTGTTGTTTACTATAACTGTCACTATCCATTTAATATATTTTTCTCCTGATAATATGTTAATTAGTCTCATTGCCGACTTTACACCGACAATGATAACATACTACAAAGCGATCATTTTTTCAATATTTTTACACAAATATTTCTTATTTTTTGAAATCACTATGTTGTTTGTCACACTGTTATGTGGGAACAGTAACATCACTACTTTGCATCACGGAAAAATCCCCTGAATGCGAATTCGGACAAAGGCTTTTTGTAAAGAAGCTCTCCTATCAATATCTCAAGTGCCCCGCCGACAAAAATAGCAATATAACCAAACAAAGCAATCACCGGCAGACCAAGCGCTGCAATAGTATCGGCAAATCCCATAAATGCCGAATTATCAAGTGCCATAAATGCCGCCATGAACATAACCATAAATAGTATAAAGCCCAGTACAAAGTACTTATAGCATATGCTGGTGTACAGATAAGTTATAAGAAGAATAACATCAAGCATAAAAAGCGTATAGATAATCTGCGTCTTATCTGCCACTCCCATCTGTATCAGAACAACTCTTTCCACCACAAAAATTGTAAATAAAATCAGGTTTATCACTGTGCTGGCAAGCACCGGAATGTATATCTGCAGCTTTTTTTTCAGTGATGTGGACTGGATAAGCTCTGATACATCCATAGACATAATAAGCTGAAACGTGAACATACCACTCATCATAAAGTATACACCGCCTATGATTGAGGTTCCTTTGCTGAATATCTCTGATGCTATTCCGAATATTGCAAAGAATACAAGCATGATCACATTCAGTTTCAGTTTATAACCATATTTCAATAATTTAAATCCTAATTTAATATCTTTAAGCATAATATTCTCCTTTTCAAATATACTTTCAATTTAAAATACCTCTACACATCAACATATGATCTGCGGATACGCACCACCATATGATAATATGTCGCTGCAATCACACAAACAAGCGCTGCCGCAAGTAAAGGTGCAATAAACTTCAGTGTACCGCCATAAATCAAAACAGCTATACTACCGACAATTGCCGGGCAGACAAATATAAGCGCCAGCAGATAAATATACATTCCCATATCCATGTATCTGAATATATTTAATGAGCCAACCGAAACAATTGAAGATACCATGATGACATCAAACACCGACCAGATATTAATTCCGAATTCAATAAACGGCATTGTGGCGATGAGTACTGTAATCCCGATACGAATCGGTCTGACAAGTATATCAACAAGAACTGCATTTTCAAAATGCTTTACCCCATCAAAACCTGTCTTTAAAAAATGCATGCCAAATGCATTCTTCTTGCACATACAGCCGAAACAGAAATAATCCTGCACCACCTCGCACATCATATAAAAATCATAAATAATTACTACAACTCCTATCCATACCCAGACTGTTTTTGAACTGGCAATAAGCATTGATGTCAGAATTACCAACAGCGGAATCAGTATATTTGTTATCAGACGATACTTAAAATTTGTCATAACACGGTAATCTCTGATGTATGTTAAAACCACATGTTTTTGTGAAACCTTTTTTTCATTCATACTTCCTGACTTATTTTCCATAACACCTTACCTCGCACTAGCGCATCACAATCTTTGTGTTATTTTTCATGACCGCAACGCTTATCTGGTAAAGTGTCGGAATCTCCTTTGTCACATTAAGTCCTGCGAGCTTATCTATATTTTCCGCCAAGCATATGCCCTCGAAGCCGTACGGATTTTTGGTCATTGAATAAAGCACTTTACCGGCAGCCTCTGTATCTGCTGCATCACCTTTAATCAGGATATATTTTTCCTTCAAATCCTCAACAAAGCCCTGCTCCACAATCTGTCCGTTTTCCATTATAATGGCATAATCGGTAATATTTTCCATATCTGAAATGTTGTGCGTAGAGAAAAATACGCTGCGCTTTCCGTTGCCCTCATGGATATACTCGCCAATCATCTGGCACAGCTTATCTCTCATAAGCGGATCAAGCGGCGATGCCGGCTCATCCAGCAAAAGAAGGTCAGTCTTTCGCGCCATGACTCCTGCCAGCATGAGCTTCATCTTCATACCATCTGAAAATGAACTGTTGGCTTTCTTCATATCAATGCTGCCATGTGAAAATATTGCAAGCTCCTCACAATATCTGTGAAAAACCTCTGCAGAAAAGTCATCGAACATCAGCTTGCTGATTTCCTCGATATCCTTAACCGTCCACTGTGGCAGATAGTATTTGCCGGGGCCGGTATAGCCTATGCGGTTTTTAATATCTCCCGAGTTTTCCTTCTGTTTGTCGGAATACTGTCCAAAGTATGTGATTTCGCCTTTATAGTCAAGCCTGATTCCTGCCAGGATATTTAAAAGTGTTGTCTTTCCTGCTCCGTTTTCTCCGATTAATGCTGTGGCAAAACCCTGCGGTATTGCGAAATTCTCCACATCCAGTGTGAAGTTTTTAAGCTTCTTTGTGATTTTTGCTGCCTCAATTGCATTCTTTGTTGTCATTTTCATTCCTCCTGACTCATTTTCATATCATCATTTAATAAGAACTAATTCTTACTTAAATTTTTTGATTGTTTATAGCTATCCATAATCATTGTATTAAATAAATCTGGATATAATTTGTGCTACAAACTGCATTAATAGCTGACCTAATGCTGTCATCACTATGTTTATCATACTCATAACCAATCCACTCCTGTCATTCTACATCAAGTAATGCCTCAAGCATTCCCTTAAGCTCGTCGTTCGAGATTCCTGCTACCTCAGCTGCGGCTATCGCGTCTGTCAGCGACTCCTCCACCTTGCGCAGGTGCTGTTCCTTTATCATCTCACTGTCCTGTGCATTGACATAAAAGCCCTTGCCCTGCGCCGCTGTGATGAGTCCCTCATCTGCAAGCTGCTCATAAGCCTTCATCGTGGTTATCACACTGATTTTCAAGTCCTTTGCCAGCCCTCTTATAGACGGAAGGAACTCCCCCTGCTCATACCTGCCGGCCAAAATATCTGTCTTGAAGCTGTCCGCTATCTGCTGATAGATGGGCACTCCTGAATTTTGCATCAGCTTCATATGCTACCTCCGTACTGTATTTATTAACTGTTCATGTGTTATATATACACTATATACATTTTAATGTCAATACCTTTCTATAATTATCTCTCTAAAGATTTCACCTCAAAATTTTGATTTGACATACACTCTTATATCTGATAATATAATATAGCTTGCCGATATGGCTCAGTAGGTAGAGCGACGCACTCGTAATGCGTAGGCCACCGGTTCGATCCCGGTTATCGGCTTCATACATAAAAAACACCTCATTCAAAACTGAATGAGGTGTTTTTTTATTACAAAAAATCCCCTTGACATTTATAAAAAATATATTAAAATTATCTCGTTGGTTTATTTTTAGTAAACAAAAAATCTATTATTAAACCTACAGCAACTATAACATAAAATGTAATTAGAAAAGGAAGTAAACATGGATATCGGACATCGTATGAAGGAGCTTCGTATCCAGTACGGACTTACCCAGCAGGAGCTTGCTGACAGGGCTGAGCTGACGAAAGGATTTATCTCCCAGCTTGAACGAAATCAGAATTCACCGTCAGTCGGCACCCTGCTTGATATCATCCAGTGCCTGGGTATGACACCGGCGGAGTTTTTTACAGATTCGGAACCTGAGCAGATTGTATACAAGGCAAACGACTATTTCGAGAAAATTGACGAGGAAAAAAACAGCAAGGTGGAATGGATCATTCCAAACGCACAGACCCGCTCCATGGAGCCTGTCAGGCTCACTCTTCATCCAGGCGGCAGTTCTGAAATATATCTGCCTCAGGAGTGTGAGGAATTTGGATATGTGATAAAGGGCACAGTGAAGCTTTGCTATGGTGGCAAGGTGCACACCGTAAAGGCCGGTGAGTCCTTTTATTTTAAAGCCGGTAAGAAACATTTTATTGAAAATAAGTCTTCAAAGGATGCCATGCTCATATGGGTCAGCAATCCTCCAAGCTTCTGACGCTTCCACTGCAGAAGCTCTTTTATAGGTCTGTAATTACTGCCGGCCACATTTTTAGTGTGTACAGCAGCAAATTATAAACATACAGGTCCTAACAGTACTATAATTACATGAGAAAGGTTTACACCATGGGAAAGAAATTAATTGATTTTATCGATATCACAAAGTCATACAACGGGAATGTTGTACTCGACGATTTAAATCTATACATCAGGGAGAATGAGTTTCTGACGCTGCTTGGGCCATCAGGCTGCGGAAAGACCACCACACTTCGCATGCTCGGTGGCTTTGAGACACCGGACAAGGGAAAAATCATGTTTGATTCAAAGGACATCACAAATGTGCCTGCAAACGAGAGAAATCTGAACACTGTTTTCCAGAAATACTCTCTTTTCCCTCATATGACAATAGCTGAAAACATCGCGTTTGGTCTTAAAATAAAGAAAAAAAGCAAGGCTTACATTGATGACAAAATAAAGTATGCATTAAAGCTCGTCAATCTCGACGGCTTTGAAAACCGCTCTGTGGATTCTCTTAGCGGAGGCCAGCAGCAGCGTATCGCTATTGCAAGAGCTATTGTAAACGAGCCTAAGGTACTGCTGTTAGACGAGCCGCTTGGCGCTCTCGACTTAAAGCTGCGCCAGAGCATGCAGTATGAGCTTATCCGCTTCAAAAATGAGCTCGGTATCACCTTCGTCTACGTCACACACGACCAGGAGGAGGCGCTTACAATGTCTGACACCATCGTAGTCATGAATCAGGGCTATATCCAGCAGATTGGCACACCAGAGGACATTTACAATGAGCCTGAAAATGCCTTTGTCGCTGACTTTATCGGGCACAGTAATATCATCGACGGTGTTATGATAAAGGATAAGCTTGTCGAGATACTCGGTGTAAAGATGCCTTGTGTGGACGAGGGCTTTGGTGAGAACACGCCTGTCGATATAGTCATCCGCCCGGAGGATGTGGAGCTGGTGCCTGCGGAGGACGGCTACATGCAGGGCGATGTCGTGTCAAATATCTTCAAGGGAGTGCACTATGAGCTTGAGGTAAAGGCTAACGGCTACGACTGGATGGGGCACACCACCAAATATGTAGAGATCGGAAGTCATGTGGGTATCAAGGTGATTCCATTTAATATCCAGGTAATGCACAAGCCTGAGTCCTCAGATGAAAAGGCGGTGGAGATAGATGTCTAAAATAAAGAAACAGCTGCTCGCAGGGCCGTACCTCATATGGATTATCGGATTTATCATACTTCCGCTTTTCATGATTGTGTACTATGCATTTAAAGGCTCTGACGGAGGCTTCACATTTGAATATGTGGCTGCAATAGCACAGCACACCAATATCAAGGCACTGCTTTTATCCCTACGGCTTGGAATCATATGCACCATAATATGCCTGGTGCTGTCCTATCCGCTTGCGATGATTTTAAACGGCTTAAAGATTAAAAACCAAAGCTTTGTAGTATTTGTTTTCATGCTTCCTATGTGGATGAACTTTATGCTTAGAATACTCGCATGGAAGCAGCTTTTGTCCAAAAACGGTGTCATCAACTCGATACTCACCACTCTCGGACTGCCGGGCTTCAACATCATGAATACCTCCGGAGCAGTCGTGCTTGGCATGGTCTATGACTTTCTGCCATTCATGCTGCTGCCTATATACAACTCCATGACCAGGATCAAAAACGACTGGATTGAGGCGGCTCTTGACCTCGGTGCAAACAAAGTCACAATACTTTTCAAGATTATACTGCCACTTACAGTGTCCGGTGTCATAAGCGGAATCGTAATGGTTTTCGTGCCATCACTCACATCCTTTGCCATCTCACAGATACTCGGTGGCGGCAAGGTCCTGCTCATCGGAAATATCATAGAACAGGATTTCGTCCATGGCTCGCAGTGGGGCGCAGGAAGCGGTCTCTCACTCGTGCTCATGGTATTCGTATTAATCAGCATGGCACTCGTCAATCTGTTTGATAAGGAAGGAGACCAGAGCGCATTATGGTAAAAAAAATAGCATCAAGGGTATATATGGGACTGATTTTTTTGTTTCTGTATCTACCTATCGTTGTATTAATAGTACTCTCCTTCAACAACTCCAAATCCAAGGTTAAATGGGGAGGCTTCACGCTCGACTGGTACATAAAGTGCTTTCAGAGTGAGCGGATTATGTCGGCATTTTCTACAACACTGCAGATTACGCTGCTTGCAGCTGTGATTTCTACAATAATAGGAACTCTCGCAGCCATGGGTATAAGCGCCATGAAGAAACGTAACCAGACAATCTATCTGGGCGCTACAAACATCCCGATGCTCAATGCAGATATCGTGACCGGTATCTCAATGATGCTTTTGTTTGTAAAATTCATGAATCTGGGCTTTGTGACAGTGCTTATCGCACACATCACGTTCAATATCCCTTATGTGATACTCAATGTGCTTCCAAAGCTCAAGCAGACCAACAAATACACCTATGAGGCCGCACTTGACCTGGGCGCATCACCTCTATATGCATTTTTCAAGGTCACCTGGCCTGAAATAAGCCCCGGAGTGTTCTCCGGCTTTATGATGGCGGTCACAATGTCACTCGATGACTTCTCCATCACCTACTTTACGAAGGGTGCCGGAGTAAACACACTCTCAACCATGCTCTACACAGAGCTGAAAAAGGGTGTAAAGCCGGAGCTGTATGCTCTGTCAACCATACTTTTCTTCACAGTGCTGTTGCTTTTGGTTGTGGTAAACATCAACTCAAACCAGATACCTGTCAGCGCCTCAAAGAAGCCTGCAAGGGCTAAAAAGCTGCGCATCGTAAAGCGTAGTGTGAGCATCGCAATTGTTGCAGTACTCGTAATCGGCTGCTTTTCGGTATTTACCATAAGCGCCGGAAGCACGAACAATGACAATGCCATAACAGTGCTAAACTACGGTAAATACATCGATGAATCAGTAATCGACAGCTTCGAGCAGGAAACCGGAATCACCATTAAATACGAGGAATACGAGGAGCCTGAGGAGATGTACACAAAGTACAAGTCCGGTGCCATCGATTACGATGTCATCTGCACCTCTGACTACATCATCGAGAAGCTCATAAGTGAGGGTGAGGTCAACAAGATAGACTACAGCTCAATGCCAAACTATCAAAATGTAAATCAGGATATAATCGACATGTCCGCATCCTTTGACCCGACACATGAATACACTGTGCCTTATTTCTACGGCACACTCGGTATACTATACAATAAAAAGATGGCTGATGCATCAGACCTAAATACCTGGGACTGCCTGTGGAACGGCAAATACAAGGACAACATGATTATGATTAATTCTGTCCGTGATGCCTTTACTCCCGCCCTTCGCACACTTGGCTACTCGATAAACGAGACAGATACAGCAAAGCTCGATGAAGCATTTGATATACTGAACAAACAAAGCAGTGATGTGCTCGCCTACTACGTGGATGAAACCTGTGATGAGATGGTTGCTGAAAATGCGGCAATCGCAGTGTGCTACTCCGGTGAGGCAGCTGCAGCCATGGCTGAAAACGATAACCTGGACTATATCGTGCCAAAGGAGGGCTCAAACCTCTGGATTGACTCATGGTTTATTCCAAAGACATGCAAGAATAAAGAGGGCGCACAGGAATTTTTGAACTATATCTGCAGTGATGAGCCGGCACAGCTCAACTTTGAATATGTATACTATGCATCACCTATCCAGTCTGTCATCGAAAACCAGGATGCAGAAACGAAGGAAAATGAGGCGATTAATCCTCCTTCCGATATGCTCAAAAACTGTGAAGTATACAGAGCTTTAAATGATGATGACGCAACACTTTACAACACACTGTGGCAGAGGCTCAAATCAGATTAAAAATGGATTGCGCAGCTGTATTTTGTATGATATCACAAAAATGAAGTCTAAAAATTGTACAAAAATACATATTGCAAACTTCAACAAACAATGATAGAGTAAAACCCACGAAGCGCCCTGCTTCGTGGGTTTTACTTTTCCACGAGATCCGATATTTTTATGCTCCGCAAGGAGATTCATGAAATACACGGAGTTTTTACATACTATAGAAACAGAAATAACCGCAAGACTTGACAATAATTTCAAGCTTACCATCCATCCTGTCAAAAAGAACAACGGGATGATCTACGACGGATTGGTGATTATCAATCCCAAATTCAATATAGCACCGACTATTTATCTCAATCCTTACTACCATTGGTATCTTGATGGTGTATCCATTGATTCTATTCTCGATGCAATTTTATCCACCTACAATGATTTCAAGCCAACTGAAGATTTTGACATAAGCTTCTGTGATGATTTTTCCAAGGTAAAGGAGAAAATAATTTTCCAGCTCATAAGCTACGACAAAAACCAAAAGCAGCTAAAGGACGTGCCCTATATCAAATATCTGGATTTTGCCATCATATTTGAAGTATATGTAGGAGCGCAGCTGCCTGAATTTGGCACCATTACAGTCACAGATGCACTTCTGTCGCGCTGGGGCATAGATACAGAAACACTAATCCGCGCCTCAATGCAAAATACCCCAAGGATACTTCCATGCTCAATAATCAACATGGCAGAGTTTCTTGCCAAAAAATGTCCGGGCTATGCCAACCAGATGCGCGCAGTCTGTGATTTTGACAGCCTGCCTATGTATATCCTTACAAACAGCAGGCAGACAAACGGTGCATCCGCCATACTCTACCAGGGTGTACTAAGCTCGCTGGCAAAAAAGCTCGGCGGCAATATGCTGCTCATACCAAGCAGTATCCATGAGTTTCTGGTAATGCCACTTGATAGCGACATAGATGTCTGCAACCTAAGCGAATTCATCTGTGAGGTAAACTCTACAGAGGTACGCGACGAGGAAGTACTCGGCGAAAGGTATTACATATACGATAGTAAAACAGACACTGTCTACTGATAATCATATAACCCGATAACACAAAATACCGGATATCATATCATAGATATGTATCCGGTATTTTACTTTCTAAGAACATAGTTGGAAATTCATGAAAGTTATTGGCCTGTTATTTGCAGAGCGATGTACTAGTTGCCAAGCAGCATGTCGTAAAGCTTCTCATACTCTTTCGCAGATGCCTTCCATGAGAAGTCATGCCTCATGGCGCGCTGCATCATCTCCTGCCATCTGTCCTTATGGTTTTCAAACACATCAAGAGCATATTTGATGACATGCAGCATATCATGCGCATTATAATTGGCAAAGGAAAAGCCATCGCCAGTATTCTCATACTCATTGTACGGCACTACAGTGTCCTTAAGACCACCGGTCTCCCTGACTATAGGCAGCGTACCATATCGCATAGACATGAGCTGGCTCAAGCCGCACGGCTCAAAAAGAGACGGCATGAGAAATGCGTCACAGCCTGCATATATCTCATGTGCATTTTCCTCTGAGTAGCCAATATATACTCCAAGCTTCTGCGGATACCTGCCATGGAAATAATTAAACATCTCCTCGTACTGCTGCTCTCCTGTGCCCTGCACTATAAACTGTACATTCATGGTGGAAAGCATCTCCTCCATCACATATGCCACCAGATCAAAGCCCTTCTGATTTGTCAGACGCGAAACCATTCCAATCAGCATGACATCCTTATCCACAGCCAGACCATACTTCTCCTGCAGCTGACGCTTATTAACGACCTTTCCACTCAATTCCCTTACAGAAAAATGCTTATCCAGATATGTATCCTTCATAGGATTAAAGACATCATAATCTATACCGTTTACAATGCCTCTCAAATGCCTGCGCCGCTCAAGCATCAGGCCATCCAGGCCCTCTCCGCCCTCAGGTGTACAGATTTCATCTGCATATGTCGGACTGACAGTCGTAATCTCATCTGCATATACTATGCCGCCCTTTAAATAATTAGCCTCACCATAGAACTCCAGCTCCCCTGAATTAAAAATGTGCTCCGGAAGTCCTGTAACATCAGCCACCTCTTTAATCTTCCAACGCCCTTGAAACTTCATATTGTGAATGGTAAAGACTGTCTTTATACCGGCATAGAAATTGTCTGAGCCGTACACAGTCTTTAGAAAAACCGGCAAGAGTCCTGTCTGCCAGTCATTACAATGTATCACATCCGGGGCAAAATCTATAACCGGCAAAGCCTCAAGCACCGCCTTTGAAAAGAAAGCAAACTTCTCCACATCCTCGTATATATTGTTGTATGGTTTATCTCCTGCAAAGTAAAACTCATTGTCCACAAAATAATATGTCACACCATCATACTGCGATGTAAAAATCCCCACATACTGCCTGCGCCAATTGAGATTGACATAAAAATGACAGACGAACTTAAGCTGTGGCAGTAATTTATCATCCATACATTTGTACTTCGGAAGTATAACTCTCACGTCATATCTGTCCTTGTCAAAATATTTTGGTAAAGATCCCACTACGTCAGCAAGTCCACCTGTCTTCATATAAGGTATTGCCTCTGATGCGGCCATTAATATTTTAATTTTGTCCATGCTGAAACCTCCCCCAGATTACAGTTATTTAAACAACGATTAATCTGATAAAAAATATAGTATACATCCTGAAACCAATAGAATGTATACTATATTATATCACGCGGGAGTACATTTTGCCTAGTAAATTTATCAAAATGTGGTTTTATTTGTCTATAATGACGATTTTTACATCCCAAGACGTATTTTGTCTGTAATCAGGGCAATAAACTCCGAATTGGTAGGCTTGCCCTTACCATAGTTTACAGTGTATCCAAACATGGCGTCTATCGTATCCATCCTGCCTCTGCTCCATGCCACCTCGATAGCATGCCTTATGGCTCTCTCCACCCTGCTTGAGGTAGTCTTGTACTTCTTTGCAATAGTGGGATACAAAAGCTTTGTGATAGAGCTAAGCATCTCCATATCCTCAACACACATCACTATCGCAGTCCTCAGATACTGATATCCCTTTATATGAGCCGGAACACCTATCTCATGAATGATATCCGTCACCTGTGTCTCAAGGGATTTTTTCTCCATATATGTATCATCAAGTGGCTCAGTGTCACCGGATGCTCTCTTTACATACACAAGTATCACATCAGAACCGGCATTACCGTTTATCATGCTGTATGCTTCATCACTACTTCTTGCTGTTCCTATAAACTCCATGCCCTTTAATAAACTCTGCATATTTTTCTTTTCGTCTGCTACTGCGACATTTAAAGTACTCATCAAACTCTCCTATGCCGCCAATTACTGTCATGTCAAAACAAATTTTATGTATTTATGATAACACATTTTGTCGAATTTTGTCGAGAGCGAATTTTTTTTAAATTTTATGTAACCATTCAGCCCCACGCATATTCAAAACCCCCACAAACATTCGCAATATCGCACGATACTCGTGCTTTCTCGCTGCTACGCAGCTAATTTTGCTCATATGTGTG
>ENA-OPDF01000555-OPDF01000555.1-human-gut-metagenome-genome-assembly--contig:-NODE-555-length-26256-cov-4.601313_pt1 | contig 26256 bp, 19 predicted proteins | sample MGYA00241575_ERZ501501 | MGnify/ENA primary metagenome ERZ501501 (study PRJEB25962, sample SAMEA1972229) | human gut metagenome | biome: human gut; feature: human-associated habitat; material: faeces... | reverse complement strand
ATACGGACTTTTTCTGAAACTGCAAGCATTTTACAAACTTTTTTTGAAGAAAATTATTCGATGAAACGGTAATTAAACAGTTGCCAGCCGATACTCAGCCCCACATTCCACTCCCTTCTCGGTGAGCTATAATGATTTACATAAGCAGAGATCGCTCCAAAAGGTAATTGGCAAATAACAGAAACTTCTCCCATATATTCTACCTTTGAGAAAGCTTTTCCATAAAATGCTTTGTTTTGCGTATTCTTCTCGATAGGAAAAATAGGCATAAATCCATAAAATTCTCCTCTCAGATGAAACATATCATTGAAAATAAACATAGGCTTGATACCGGCAGCCAGAAACTGATTGGCGCGGAAAGCCTCATTATACATCAGCTTACTATGCGGAGTCGGCGAAAATTCTGCAGCCTGCATCATTGTCGCCGTAAAATTCTCCGAGAAGTTTCTCGATGAATACAGCGCTTCCGCCATCCATCCCAAAACAAATTTAGGCGCCATACTATGATATGCTTCTTTCATATAAGAAATCTGTAACCATGATTGCCGTTCCTGTGTAACAGGCTGTTCTGCCGGATTTCCAGGCTTATATCTTTCTTTTCCCGTAAAAATCTGAGCTATTAATTTCTCGTTATACCCTTTTGTAGCGTATTGACGAGAATTCAGTGTACTTCCATAAAAACTAATAGAACCGCCTATAAGCCTGTATAAACTCCTGTCCGAACGGTCTTCTTCAAAGTTTATCACACTGGATTGAAAATAGTTATCTTGCAATTTTCCAATACCAAAGCCAAATTCAGCCCGTTTATTCGCTAAGAATGGTAAAGCAATAATCAACTTCAGAAATCGTTCATCCTTTGAATTAAAGGAAGGTTTATCGTTTTTAGAGAACAGTTTCTCTTTCTTGTAATAATCAAAAGTACTGATAGACGCAATAAGCCGATATGAAGTAGGAATATGAGTAGGCAAATCTATACGCGCCATCAGTTGGGCATTATTATAAACTTTACCCAATTGGCCATCAAACGTAAACTCTTTGGCATAATAATTTAAGTTCTGATAGCCCAGTCCCAGATATATCTGATTGGAACTCGTCGTAGATACACTACCCCCCAAGCGGACAGAGAAATTATCCTCCATCTTTACTTTCAGATGCAAATCGTACATATCGGTTTCCTCATTGAATACCGCCTTCGGAATGATTTCCGATATCATGTTATCCGCAAGTAAACGGAAATATCCACGCTTCAGATCTTCGTAAGTGAATGGTTCATCTTCTTCATCATGAAATTCCTTCTGAATATAAGCCTGTTGCTGGGGGTTAGCTCCATCAATATAAATTTTCTGGAAATAGAGCTGCGGCAGATTACTGCGATAAACCAGACGGCGTAAACGCACATTATCTGCATTCACCCTACGATGAATACGTCCCTTTATAGAATCCATCAGACTAAGAGTGCGATTGTAACCTATATCATGGAGTTCCTGAAGACGATCGAAATCAAGTAAGTTCACATCATCATACTTAAATGTCATAAGGATGCCGACAGAATCCGGAATAGAATAGTCCGTCTTCTGCATCACCATGTTCTCAATCTGACTCATAAGGTCATTTTCTTTAGGCTTGGATGGATTAGCAGCCACCACACTACCAATGATAATATCCGGATGAAAATCATCCCGCATTACATCTGTTGGAAAGTTATTGTAAATACCACCATCATAAGCCAGCACGCTATCTATCTCAATAGGCTTAAAAACAAACGGGAAACTCATAGAAGCACGGACAGCATCTCCCAGGTCACCTTTCCCTAACACTATTTGCCGTTTATTGTATACATCGGAAGCGATACAGCGGAAAGGAACAAACAGCCTATCAAAATCACCGTCACAAGCAGCCGTAGCACGGGCAAAAAGCTCCACAAACACCAGATTCATTTGGATGGGGTTAACCATACTGGTCGGTAATTGCGGTTTGACATTCAAGGAGTCCTTAAAATCAAAGCAGATATTAAAAAACTCCGGTGTGGGAATACTTTTCTTGAAATAATAGGCATATTTAGGTTCTACTTTTCCCGAATACCAGCGTTTAAAGTCTTCTGAACGCAACAAAGCCTCCATATCATCGGGAGAGTATCCCATGGCATACAACGAACCGATAATGGCTCCCATGGATGTACCGGTAATATAATCGATAGGGATATTGTTTTCTTCCAAAGCCCGAATGATGCCGATATGCGTCATACCTTTCGCACCACCACCACTCAATACAAGTCCAACTTTTTGGGCATGCAACATGGGCAGCAACAAGAAACAAAACGATAAAAGCAAAAGAATTCTTTTCATACTTCAAAGTTCCGAGCTGAAAATATATTATTATCAAAGCTCAAATATATGCAATTGTTTCGAAATTGGACGTATCCAACGCTAAAAAACAAGCATTCCCACACAAAATATACGAAAAAAGGAGCATTACAACTCTTATAAAAGTTGCAATGCTCCCGGCATATAGATTGTGAATAAAGGGCGTATTTAGATTAGCTCGATGCTTCTCTTCACAAAATTATTCAAAGCTTCACCTTTCAGCATGCCATTTTGCAGCAATGCCAGGTCAATCAATTGGCGGACAACTTTATTTTTAGCAGCATATCCGGCAAAGACTTCGTCTTTCTTTGTTTTCAGTTCTTCCCACTTCTGATCCAATCCGTTCACTTCGTCTTTTTCAGCAGTAGAAATTTCTTCGTCTTTCTTACCTTTTTGTTTATCTTTCAGCTCATTACGACGTTTGTCTACGTCATTCATTTCTTGCTGAATAGGAGCTACAGCAGAGTCGCATTCTTTTTCTTCGTCTGCAAGAACTTCTTTCACCAGTTTGTGATCTGAATTCAGCACAAGGTTGAACATATCGGGCATTTCTCCATAGAAACTCATACCAGCCTGAATATTAGCCATTTCTTTCATACGGCGCATATATTCGCTTTGGGTAATCATCACAGGAGAAGAGTTTTCACCCAAAGCCTGCGCAGTGATATTAAACTCAACCTTTTCCAGCTTAGGCAACTGGCTCTTGAACACAGCAGAAAGAGCTTCTTGTTTGCCTGCTTCCAGAGTTTCACCTTTCTTATCTTCTTTGATAATCAGATTATCGATAACATCACTATCTACACGGGTAAAGCGAGATTTCTCAAACTTTTGCTCCAACATGCTTACTACAGCAATATCCAGTTGGCCATCCATCAGCAATACATTATATCCCTTGTTCTTAGCAGCCTCGATATAGCTGAATTGCTCATCTTTATGATTAGCATACAAATAGATCAAATTGCCATCTTTATCAGTCTGATTATCTTTGATTAGCTTCTGATACTCTTCAAATGTATAGCATCTACCATCCGTATCGGTGAAAAGGGCAAAATCTTTTGCTCTGTCATAGAAGTCTTCCTGAGTAAGCATCCCGTAATTGATGAAAATCTTCAGGTCATTCCACTTTTCCTCGAACTGTTTGCGATCATTTTTGAAGATAGATTGCAAACGATCAGATACTTTCTTTGTGATATATGTCGAAATCTTCTTCACGTTAGAGTCGCTCTGTAAATAAGAACGGGATACATTCAACGGAATATCCGGAGAATCGAGCACACCATGCAACAGTGTCAGGAAGTCAGGTACGATACCTTCTACTGAATCCGTAACGTATACCTGGTTACTATAAAGTTGTATCTTATTCTTATTCAATTCGATATTGCTCTTTACTTTCGGGAAATAGAGGATGCCTGTCAGATGGAACGGATAATCTACATTCAGATGTATCCAGAACAGAGGTTCATCAGACATCGGATACAGGTCACGATAGAACTTCTTATAATCTTCATCCTTCAGTTCGCTGGGTTTCAATGTCCACAACGGATTGCTGTCATTGATGATGTTATCTTCGTCTGTTTCAACCTGTTTTCCATCTTTCCAGTCTTTCTTTTTGCCAAAAGCAATAGGTATGGGAAGGAAACTACAATATTTCTTCAACAGAGAAGAAATGCGGGCCTCTTCCAGGAATTCTTTACTTTCATCGTCAATGTAAAGTACTATATCTGTACCACGGTCAGCTTTATCAATGTTCTCAATGGTGAACTCCGGACTGCCATCGCAACTCCATTTCACTGCTTGAGCACCTTCTTTATGAGATTTCGTGATAATTTCCACTTTCTTAGCCACCATGAAAGCTGAATAAAAGCCTAAACCGAAGTGACCGATAATTGCATTAGCATCATTCTTATACTTCTCCAGAAAGTCGTTGGCACCTGAAAAGGCAATTTGGTTGATATATTTGTCGATTTCTTCGGCAGTCAAACCAATACCACGGTCTGAAACAGTAATTGTATCTTTTCCTAAAGACACATGTACGGTCAAATCGCCAACCTCACCTTTAAACTCGCCAATAGAGGCTAAGGTTTTCAACTTCTGCGTAGCATCTACGGCATTAGAAACCAACTCACGGAGAAAAATTTCATGATCGCTGTACAAGAATTTTTTAATAACGGGGAAAATGTTTTCGGTAGTCACCCCAATATTTCCTTTTTGCATACTACTTATGATTTATATTTTTAAGTTTATATATTTAATCGTTTGGCAAGTGTAATGCAAAAAAAATGCCAGCCCATAAGGACTGACATTTTGACTGTTTATCATCTTCTAAAAAGACTTTATTTTCATGCTTTCTTGATGTCCAGTTCTCCTTTTTCTTCGTTCAAAGAGACAGAAATCGTATCGCCCGTCTGCAATTCGGAAGAAATAATCAATTCCGAAAGTCCATCTTCCAGATAAGTCTGGATGGCACGCTTCAACGGGCGGGCACCAAACTGCACATCATATCCTTTAGATGCCATGAACGTCTTGGCTTTAGCATCAATAACAAGCTTATATCCAAGAGATTCCACGCGCTCATACAAGCCTTTCAACTCAATATCGATAATCTTTTCGATAGCATCCAGCGAAAGCTGGTCGAAAGTAATAATCTCATCGACACGGTTCAGAAACTCAGGGGCAAACGACTTATTCAAAGCCTTTTGTATCACGCCGCGTGAATATTCTTTATCATCCGTACGATTTTGGGCGGCAAAACCTACACCACGACCGAAGTCTTTCAATTGACGTGTACCGATATTGGAAGTCATGATAACTACTGTATTCTTGAAGTCTACAGTTCTGCCATAACTGTCAGTCAGACGACCTTCATCCATCAGTTGTAACAAGATGTTGAATACATCCGGGTGGGCTTTCTCAATCTCGTCCAACAATACGATAGAGTAAGGTTTACGGCGCACTTTCTCTGTCAACTGTCCGCCTTCTTCGTATCCTACGTATCCCGGAGGTGCGCCAACAAGACGAGAAACGGTAAACTTCTCCATATATTCACTCATATCCACACGTATTAGCGCATCGGCAGAACCAAACATATATTTCGCCAACTGTTTCGCCAAGTGAGTTTTACCCACACCCGTAGGCCCCAGAAACAAGAATGTTCCGATAGGACGGTTAGGATCTTTCAATCCTACACGACTACGCAGAATTGCTTTCGTCACCTTTTCAATAGCCGGATCCTGAGCTATAACTTTAGCTTGCAACTCTTCTTTCATACCCGCCAACTTGATACCTTCAGCCTGCGCCATACGCTGTACAGGCACACCGGACATCATAGAAACCACATTCGCAATTTCCTCCTCGCCAACTATCTGGCGATCATCTTTTAAACGAGCTTCCCATTCAGCCTTCATCTCTTCCAGACGAGCAGAAAACTCTTTCTCATGATCACGGAAACTGGCAGCAAGTTCGAAATTCTGCGATTTCACCGCATCCGCCTTTTGTTGACGGGCTTCTTCAATCAGTTTCTCCTGTTCTTCAATCTCTTTCGGAACAGTAATGTTTGTCAGATGGACGCGCGAACCGGCTTCGTCCAAAGCATCAATAGCCTTATCCGGGAAATTACGGTCAGTAATGTAGCGGTCTGTCAACTTGACACATGCTTCCAGCGCTTCATCCGTATAAGTCACATTATGATGGTCTTCGTACTTCTCTTTGATATTCTTCAATATCTGGAGCGTTTCTTCAGCAGTGGTCGGTTCAACAATCACTTTCTGGAAACGGCGTTCCAAAGCACCGTCCTTTTCTATATTCTTCCGGTACTCATCAAGGGTAGTGGCACCTATACATTGTATTTCACCACGTGCCAATGCAGGTTTCAGCATATTGGCAGCATCCATAGAACCGACAGCTGCTCCGGCACCCACAATCGTGTGAATCTCGTCAATAAACAGAATTACATTCGGATTCTTCTGTAACTCATTAATGATAGAACGAATACGCTCCTCAAACTGTCCGCGATACTTGGTTCCGGCCACTACAGAAGCCATATCAAGCATTACCACACGTTTATCAAACAGAATACGGGATACTTTCTTCTGAACAATACGTAATGCCAATCCTTCTACAATGGCTGATTTTCCTACACCAGGTTCACCTATCAATACCGGATTATTCTTCTTACGACGGCTCAATATCTGAGCCAACCGCTCGATTTCACGTTCACGACCTACCACAGGATCCAGTCTACCTTCTTCCGCAGCCCGGGTCATATCCATACCAAAGTTATCCAATACCGGAGTATCATTGGATGGTTTCTTAGACGCTGTTTGCGTAGAAGACTGTGAACTACCACTTTGAGAAGAACGTGAAGACATATTCATCTCATCTTCTTCCTCGTCATCATCTTCCGTAAATCCCATACCTGCGTTAGGGCTGGCTTTCATAGAAAGCTGTTCGAACACCGACTTATAATCTATATTATCTTCTTCCAATACCGTAGCGGCCAAATTATTACCGTCTTTCAAGATAGCCAGCAATACATGTTCAGTATCAGCAGTGGCACTCTTCAGCAGACGAGCCTCGAGTATACACATTTTCAATATCTTAGCTGCCATAGGAGACAATGGAATGTCTGCATCGGGCAACAAGTTATCATCTTCAATCTCTTTTAAAAAACCTTCCAGGCGTTTCTTAACTCTGTTTAGGTCTATATCCAGTTTCTGCAATATTTCTATAGCTTTCCCTCCGCCGTCTCGCAACATGCCGAGTAGAAGATGCTCCGGACCGATATATCTATTCTTCAGCCGGTTAGCTTCTTCCTTGCTGTAAGTGATAATGTCAGAAACTCTTTGTGAAAACTGATTATTCATACTTAATATTCTCCTTCCTTATTCTAAGGTGTTACTTAATACAAAGATACGCATTTATAATTTCCAGTACGTATTCTATCGTTTTATTTATTATTTATATACAAAACCCGTGCCACAGTTTATATCCGTTCATCAGTATCATACTAAAATGCTTTCATTCTTGTGAAAAAGCTCCTTATTAATACCTTATTTATATATTATAAGAACAAAGTAGGTGAGAGAATGGTTCTGAAATAAAGTTTATGGGCGAAAACTTTTGTATATCGTAAAAAAGCAGTACTTTAGCGTGGTTTTTCATGAACCAAAGTATGTATAATTAATAATCTTTTTAAATGCTTGAACAAGACAGAATTATAAAGATTAACATCGAGGAGGAAATGAAGTCATCGTACATTGACTACTCCATGTCGGTCATCGTTTCGCGTGCCCTTCCGGATGTTAGAGATGGTTTTAAGCCTGTCCACCGTAGAATTCTCTTCGGAATGATGGGACTGGGAAATACGTCTGATAAACCTTATAAAAAATCAGCCAGAGTTGTAGGTGAAGTATTGGGTAAGTATCACCCGCATGGTGACTCTTCCGTTTACGGTGCATTAGTTCGTATGGCACAGCCTTGGGCAATGCGTTACATGGTGGTAGATGGCCAGGGTAACTATGGTTCGGTAGACGGCGATAGCGCAGCAGCTATGCGTTACACCGAGTGTCGCTTGCGCAAGATTGGTGAAGATATGATGCAAGACCTCGACAAAGAAACCGTTGATATGCAGAACAACTTTGACGATTCTTTGCAGGAGCCTACCGTTATGCCTACCCGTATTCCAAACCTTTTGGTAAACGGTGCTTCTGGTATTGCTGTAGGTATGGCAACCAATATGCCGACACACAACCTTTCAGAGGTTATTGATGCTTGCATCGCATACATCGAGAACAATGATATTGAGATAGAGGAGTTGATGAACTATGTGAAAGCTCCCGATTTCCCAACAGGAGGATATATATATGGTATGAGTGGCGTACGCGAGGCATATCTTACTGGTCGTGGTCGCGTTATCATGCGTGCAAGAGCAGAAATTGAAACCAGTTCTACACATGACAAAATTGTCATCACGGAAATCCCGTATGGTGTCAATAAGGCGGAACTGATCAAGAATATCGCTGATTTAGCCAATGATAAGAAAATAGAAGGTATTTCCAATGCCAATGATGAGTCTGACCGTGAAGGTATGCGTATCGTGATTGATATCAAACGTGATGCCAACGCCAGCGTAGTCTTGAATAAGCTCTATAAGATGACGTTATTACAGACTTCTTTTAGTGTGAACAACGTAGCATTGGTACACGGACGTCCCCGTTTGCTGAATCTGAAAGACATGATTAAGTACTTCGTAGAACATCGCCATGAGGTGGTTATCCGTCGTACTCAATATGACTTACGTAAGGCTAAAGAACGTGCTCATATATTAGAAGGCTTAATCATAGCATCAGATAATATCGATGAAGTAATCCGCATCATCCGTGCTGCAAAGACACCTAATGATGCCATTGCTGGCTTGATGGAACGCTTCCAATTAACTGAAATTCAGTCTCGTGCTATCGTAGAAATGCGTTTGCGCCAATTAACCGGACTGATGCAAGATCAGCTCCACGCTGAATATGAAGAAGTAATGAAACTGATAGCTTATTACGAAGAAATTCTTTCAAATGACGAACTTTGCCGCAAAGTTATTACTGATGAATTAATTGAAGTAAAAGCAAAATACGGAGATGAACGTCGTTCTGAGATTGTTTATTCATCCGAAGAATTCAATCCGGAAGATTTCTATGCAGATGACGAAATGATTATCACCATTTCTCATATGGGCTATATTAAACGTACTCCATTGAGTGAGTTCCGTGCTCAAAACCGTGGTGGAGTAGGCTCCAAGGGTACAGATACCCGCGATGCAGACTTTATTGAACACATATATCCGGCAACCATGCACAATACCATGATGTTCTTTACTCAAAAGGGTAAGTGCTATTGGCTCAAAGTATATGAAATCCCTGAAGGTACCAAGAATTCCAAGGGACGTGCTATCCAGAACTTGCTGAATATTGATTCTGATGATGCTGTAAACGCATATTTGCGTGTGAAGAACCTTTCTGACACAGACTTCATCAACAGCCATTATGTCTTATTCTGTACCAAGAATGGTGTTATCAAGAAGACATTACTTGAACAGTATTCCCGCCCTCGCCAGAATGGTGTAAACGCTATTACTATCCGTGAGGACGATCGCGTTATCGAAGTACGTATGACTAACGGTGACAACGAAATTATCATTGCCAATCGTAACGGACGTGCTATTCGCTTCCACGAAAGTGCTGTACGCGTTATGGGACGTACTGCAACCGGTGTGCGTGGTATGACACTTGACGAAGACGGACAAGATGAAGTGGTAGGAATGATTTGCATCAAAGATCCTGAAGCAGAAACCATTATGGTCGTTTCTGAACAAGGCTATGGTAAACGTTCTGATATCGAAGACTACCGTAAGACTAATCGTGGTGGCAAGGGTGTTAAGACGATGAATATCACCGATAAAACAGGTAAATTGGTAACAATTAAGTCTGTAACAGATGATAATGACCTAATGATTATCAATAAATCTGGTATCACCATTCGTCTGAAAGTTGCTGATGTCCGTATTATGGGTCGTGCTACTCAGGGTGTTCGTCTGATCAATCTTGAAAAGAGAAACGATGAGATCGGTTCAGTATGTAAGGTTACATCAGAAAGTATGGAAGATGAAATACCTGTTGATGATGAAAATTCTCCGATTCCGCCTACTATAAATGAAGTAGAAGGAGAGGAGAAAGACTATAACTCTGATAATGGAATCAATAATGAAGATGAAGAATAGACATAATATTAATTTTAATTTTACAATTATCATGAAAAGAGTATTATTTTCAGTGATTTTATTGCTCGCTGCAGGCTTCACTTTCGCTCAAGAAAAGACTGTGAAAGAAGCTAAAAGCATTGCGAATGAAGTAAAGCCGAACTTTAATAAGGCCGAACAGCTCATCAATCAAGCCTTGACTAATCCTGAAACAAAGGATAATGCCGACACTTGGGATGTAGCCGGTTTTATTCAAAAAAGGATTAATGAGGAGGAAATGAAATACGCATTTTTGAGAAAACCTTATGATACTCTTAAGGTATACAACAGTGCATTAAACATGTGTAAGTACTACCTTAAATGTGATGAACTGGCACAGGTTCCAAATGAAAAGGGAAAGATTAAGAACAAGTACAGAAAGGCTAACGCTGCTGCAATTATTGCAGAGCGTCCTAACTTGATCAATGGAGGTATTCAATACTATAATTTGGAGAAGAACAAAGAAGCATTAGATTTCTTTGGAACTTACATTGAAATAGCTCAAAATCCTATGTTTGAAAAGGAAAATTTCCTGCAAACAGATACTATTTTACCACAGATTGCATATTATGCAAGTTTGGCAGCGGCTAAAATGGAAGATTACCCTAGCGTTCTGAAATATGCTCCTTATGCGCAGAATGATAAGGAAGTAGGTCAGTATGCGATGGAATTCATCTCTACAGCTTTAAAAGCACAAGGTGATACTGTTAAGTGGGTTGCTTCTTTAAAAGAAGGTTTGCAGAAATATCCTCAACATTCATTCTTCTTCGGTCATTTGATTGATTATTATAGCAATAATAATAAATACGATGAAGCTATGCAGTTTGCTGATGATATGTTGGCTAAAGATCCTAATAATACATTCTATCTGTATGTAAAAGGATATCTTTATCATAATATGTACACTAACCTGAAAAATGAAAAGAAAGAGCAAGAAGCTGCAGATGCACTCAATAATGCTATCAAGTATTATACTAAGACAACAGAAATAGATCCTAACTACGCAGAAGCATTTTCTAATTTAGGTTTGATCTACTGTCTGCAAGCCCAAGACTTCTCAGAGAAAGCAACAGCAGATGTAAATGATCCTAAGTATAAAGAAGATCAAGCAACTTTGAAAGCTTTCTATGAAAAAGCAAAACCTTGCTATGAAAAAGCAAGAGCATTGAAGCCTGACCAAAAAGATTTATGGTTGAATGGTTTATACCGAGTATACTACAATTTGGATATGGGACCTGAATTCGAAGAAATCGAAAAAATGGTTCAATAAACACACCAATAGTTTTTAATAAAAAGCCTAATCAACATGGTTGATTAGGCTTTTTATTTTTTAGGAGCTTCGTATTAAATACTTAATTTTCATAATAGGGAAGTATAATAATCTGGTCCAGTGAATACTAGTATTATATATTAAACATAATACTGATTATTAATTCAAAATGCTTGCGTTATTTATTTTAGCTTGGACGCCCATAAATAACTAACAGCGGTGTATCGGAATGAAAAATCATTTTCCGAGCAATACCTGGATTAAATAAGCGAGAGAATATATTGCGTTTATAAGTAGTCAACGTAATTATATCAATATGATTAGTTTTTATGTAATTATCTAAGCTATTCAAGAAATCATCATTCATCACGACATCATAATGAATTTCCAGGTCCGAATACCTTCACGCAATACACAACTATATTTTACATTCGGAAACTCTCCTGAAGCTACTTTTGCTTTTACCTTATCAGATAAAGTATTTAAGTCTGCATGAACTTTTTGTAATATGTTTTTTACATTTTCATCGTCTGTAAGCTGATAATTAAAAACATCTCCATAAGGCAATGATGTGGTATAGATTGGTGTAAAATAAACATGAAGCAGCACAACTTCCGCTCCCATATTCTGAGCAAAATTAAAACCAAACTCACATGCTTTCATTGAATAATTAGAAAAGTCTACGGGAATTAAGACCTTGTTACTCTCCTTTTCTACTTTGGGTGACTTCCCTCCCACTACCTCTTCAGAAAGCCAAGCAGAGCTCTCAGTAATCTTCAATGCACGCGGTAAATCGCTTTCTCTTATACGTAAGCGCACACCTGAAGACACTACAGGTTGTATTTGATTTACATTATGAATATAGGTTTCAATACCTTCATTTTCAAGCACATTCTTCAATATCTGAGCTTTTGCATAAGTCAGAATAGCTAAGGTTACTAACTTGTCTTCCATAATCAACTGTTTTTACTTTATAAACAAATAAGAAATCCCAATTGTTTGTCTATCAATTGGGATTCATTTATAACTTTCTTTTCTTAAGCTCGAACAGGCTCAGCACTGGCATTTATTTCATCTAGAATTTTTAGAGCTCTATCAAGGACGGTAGTATCATCCAACATAACCAAACCACCATCTGGACCAGGCTCTAAATGTATCCCAACACTCTTACCCTCCTTAAAATTGTGACCGCCAAAAAAATTTCTAACCGTATCAACGTTCAATCCGAGCTCATCGGCTATTCTATGCATACTACCAGTAGGTAATGAATCTTTAATCCTGCGAAGTTCATTAAATGTTATTGTTCTCATATTTATAAATTTAATGGTTAATAACTCTGTGAGTTTCACTTATCACGCTATAAACTTAAGGAAAAAAAAAGATAAAACAAACTATTTCGGTATCTTTTTTACTAAAATAAAGAAGCCTGTCAAAAGGAGATTTGTATTTTCCCTTTCAACAGGCTTCTTTCTATTATTAACTATCTTATTATGAAATAATTACATCTATCAGATAACTTCAACAGATGATGCAGGTACCCATCCTACTTTACCATCTTCTAAGCGGATTTCTTTCCATTCACGCATGGAGTTATCTTTAATTTCAACCTTCCGTCCCTCATGCAATATGAACAAACTGGTGCCACTTTCACTCGGAGTACTACGTACTGTTACACTTGGAGTTAGTACGATAGCACTGTTACGGTTTAATAGCTCATTTTTCTGTTGAAAAGCAAAAACGTTCGCTAATATAACTAATACCAGAAATACTATCCCTGCAATAAATCCTATTTTCTTCCACACGATTTGCTTGGAAAAGAAGAAGAAGTAAAGAGATGCAAGCAACAAAAAGAAACAAACGACGCCTACCTTTGCCCAAGCATCCACACTCAAACAATTAATCAATGATTTCGTCCAAGATACAAAGAAAACCTCGGGTACAGGAATCACTTTATCAATCGTTTTTGCACGAGCAATTTCCAAATTAGCCCGAATATCAGCATTGCCTGGCTGTATTAAAAGTGCACGCTCATAATTTAAAATGGCTTTGGCTATATCACCGGCCTTATAGTAGCTATTTCCTAAGTTATAGTATACCTCAGCCGCTTCTCCTTCTTTCAGCAGAGCTTCATATATCTGAATAGCAGAGGCATAATCATTCTTCACATATGCGCTATCTCCTTCTGCTTTTGTCACACTATTCTCTTGCACAGCAGCTGAAAATTCAGTGTGTGAACCTATTGTTACCGAATCATTCGCTTGTTGTAATGTATCCGATGTAGTCTGTCCAGAAGAGGTCAATGCCATTAACAGGCCAACAAAAGTAAAAAACAGTATTTTTTTCATCATATAACCTCCTAATTAATGTTTAATCGAATTCTCCATTTTACTTATTACTGCTAATGAAGCCGAATAGACTTTATCCATAGCCTGATTATCATCGCCAGGAGCAAAACGTGCAAACTCACAATCATTCAATGCTGCCAAGAATTCTTTAATCAAAGCATCCTCCACTCCATATTTACGAAGTTCCTCTTCAATATTATCTTTTGAAAGTCGAGAAACCGGAATATTCAATTTATCGCTTATATATCCCCAAAGAGCCTTCAAGACTTCGTCATAGAAAACATCTTTTTTATTCTCAGCCAACAACTTACCAGCTAACTTCATACGTTTAACAGCAACCTTATTTGCCTTTTTCGTACGCATTTTCGCAACATTAGCATTAGCAGATATCTGTTTACGGTAAATGATAAAGAAAATGATAAACGCAACGCCAGGTACTAAATAGAGCAACCAGTACAACATAGAGTCAAAGAAGAAGTCTCCCTTTTGAGAAAGCGTCACATCATTTTGCTTGATGAAGCGAATATCCTCATTCAGGACTTTCAAATCCTCTTTATTCGTAAAGTTAGCAATAGTTTGAGCTGCATTTCCTTCACCTTTCTCTACATGCAATTCATACTCTTCGGTAGTCAATATCTTATAAGTACGGGATTTGATATCAAAATAGCTGAATTTCACCGCTGGTATTTTAAATGTTCCGGCATTACGCGGAATAGCCAGATATTCAATAACCTTACTGCCCGAAAGTCCTGCACTTGTCAGCCTGAATTTATTATCAACTTTAGGGTCATATACCTCGAAGTCATCTGGGAATTTCACCTCAGGATCACCTATCAACTTCAAATTACCTGTACCGGAAATGACAAGTTTAATAGTTACAGCATCGTTTGTCTTTACATTAGTACTATTAATGGAAGAAGAAATGCTAAACTCTCCCACTCCACCGGAGAAATCAGCAGGTTTATCACCCGGTAAAGGCTTCACATCTACAGTTAGTTTCGGTGTCATCAATGTCTTTTTGACTTCAATGTAGTTACTGCCACCATTAAAGAAAGCTTCAAACGGATCAGATACATGAGTAGCTTTAGCTATAGAAGCATCAAAACGTGCCGGATCAATAGTCAAATTACCAGACTGCTGCGGAAACAGCACAAATTGCCGGTAAACGGTAGTTTGATAATTCCGTCCCTTATAATGTTCCAAGCTCCATTTTCTATCACCCGGAAGTTCTACTTCTTGTGAATGAAATCCCTTAAAATCAGGAAGTTTAACATTGTCAAAACCGCGAAGGTCAACCAGAGTGTAAATTTTATAAGTCAGCAAGAATGCTTCTTGTTCATACACATTGGTCTTACTAATAGTAGGCAAAATAAAGAGGTCCTGATTGGAAACAGAAGTTCCTGAAGAAGCACGGCTGGTATTACCCTGCTGGCTACTATTACCTCTGCCTGAAGAAGCTGCTCCGGCCTGATCTGCAGGCAGAACCTTGATTTGCACAGAATTAGAAACCATCTGATTGCCATCAGCCGTAATTGTAGCTCCCGGAATTGTGAAACTACCTTCAGCAGTAGCCATCAGTATATAAGTGAAAGTAATACTGCTGGTTGAGGTCGATACCCCATTAACTATTTGCATACTACTTTGCTGAGAGCGACTGGGCCCCATCAGTACGTCAAATCCCTTAATAGAGGGAGCACGGAAATCTCTCACCTTCTGTGTAGTCACTGTATATGCCAGCCTGAACTGGTCGCCCACCGCTACAGCATCAGGAGCTGACGCGGTAAATGACACCTTGTCATTAGCCAAAGCTTGCAGACTGACTACTACCAGTGCTATCCATAAGAAAATTAATTTTCTCATATATTATCGTATCTTTTATTATTTACCAATCCTTTTCCAAACGACCACCTTGGATAACTTGCTGTTTCTTCACCTTATCCTGTACATCTTTCTCATCCTGCATCACCGACTTCAAAAGTTGTTCAGCATTTTCCTTTGACATCTGATTTTCTTGTGGCTGAGGAGGTTGCTGCTGTTGATCCTGGTTTTGCTGATCTTGTTCTTTTTGGTCTTGTTTGTCTTTATCTTGTTCTTTTTCCTGCTCCTTTTTGTCCTGATTCTGATCTTGATTCTGATCTTGATTCTGCTGATTCTGTTCCTGATCTTTCAGCATTTTCTGAGCCAAAGCCAAGTTATAACGCGTCTCGTTATCTTTCGGATTATTACGCAATGACTCTTTGTATGCTTCCACAGCTTTGGCATAATCCTTACCGGACTGGAATATTACTCCCATATTATGGTAAATTTGAGCAAGATTACCCTTATCTTTCTCCATTTTAGTGGCAGCAACAAACTGCTCCATAGCCTCCTGCAACTTATTCTGTTGCATAAGCGTATTACCTAGATTATACATGGATATCGCAGACTTTGGATTCACATCAATAGCCTTCCGATAATTCACTTCAGCATTTACATACGTACTATCTTTATAAGCACGATTTCCCTTACGAATATAGTCTCGTTCCGCTTTCTGTGCAGAAACTGAAATAGCCGTCAGTAGCAGCAAGATAATTCCGATAGTTCTATTTCTCATCATCATACCTTTCTTCCTTTTTAAACAGATGGATATTACGGAATAACGGGTTTTTACGTTCCAAAATCAGCATTTCAGCCAACAACAGTAACAATATAATCCATGCAACAGCCTGGAATTGTTCGTTGAACTCTGTATAAACCTGTGTTTCCACATCCGCTTTCGCCATTTTATTAATCTCTTGAGCAATTGCCTTTTGCGCAGCATTTGAATTGTCTACACGCACATAAATCCCATCTCCTGCCTGAGCTATTTCCTGACACATCTGCTCATTCAAGCGGGTTACAACCACGTTTCCGTCACGGTCACGGCGGAAGTCATTGGTTCCTTCTACGGGGATAGGTGCACCATCAGGCATACCCACACCCAGAACACTAACTTGAATACCTTTTTCCGCAGCAGCTTTAGCAGCTTCCACAGCTCCGCCTTCATGGTTTTCACCGTCAGTAATAACGATGACGGCACGTCCAACTCCTTCCTGGGGTGTAAAGCTGCGAGTAGCCAGATTAATAGCTGCACCGATAGCCGTACCCTGCTTGGATATCAATGACGGATTAATAGATTCCAAAAACATCTTGGCAGAAATATAATCGCTTGTAATAGGCAACTGTGTAAAGGCATCACCGGCAAACACAATCATACCTACCTTATCATTCTCCATTTTGTCAACCAACTGTGCTACCAATCTCTTGGCTTTCTCTAGACGACTGGGTTGTACATCTTGTGCCAACATAGAGTTAGAAATATCCAACGCAATCATTACCTCTACCCCTTGACGCTTCACTGTCTCCAGTTTGGAGCCAAACTGCGGGCGTGCCAGCAATACAGCAAACAGTCCGATTGCAGCAAACACCAGCCAAAACTTCACATCCGGACGATATTTAGATACATCCGGCATCAACTGTGCCATTAGCACCGGGTCGCCAAACTTGCGGATCGCTTTCCGTCTCCGATAATTGGAGTACAGGTAGAAAGCCGCCAAGAAAGGCAACAGGAGCAACAGGTATAAATATGTAGGTTCTTCAAATCGAAACATCTTTCTATGTACAATTTAGTAATTTACAATTAATGCATTGTTTTAAGGTATCTTCTTCAAGATAGAATTACGAAGCAATACTTCAAGTAACACGCACAAGAATGCCGCCAAAGCAAACCAACGATATTCTTCCTGGCGCTTGCTGTATTCCTTCACATTCAACTTGGTTTTCTCCAACTTATCGATCTCCTCATATACCTCTTTCAGCTTAGAATTGCTGGTGGCACGGAAATAATTACCTTCTGTGGTAGCCGCAATCTGCGTCAGTGTCTTTTCATCAATCTCCACTGGCATATTGACATACTGCACAGTGTTACCCACCGGATAAGGATACGGAGCCATTCCGTTTGTACCTACACCAATTGTATAAACCCGGATACCAAAACTCTTAGCTATTTCTGCCGCAGTCAGCGGAGATATATCTCCTTTATTATTTGTACCATCTGTCAACAGAATGATTACTTTAGACTTCGCTTTACTATCTTTCAAGCGAGTAACTGCATTAGCAATACCCATACCTACTGCTGTTCCATCTTCAATAATACCACACTTAATGCCTTGAAACAGATTCAAAAGCACTGCATGATCCACCGTCAACGGACATTGCGTAAAACTTTCACCGGCAAATAAAGTTATACCGATATTATCATTGGGCCGACCATTGATAAACTCCGCAGCCACATCTTTAGCAGCTTCCAGACGATTCGGTTTCAAGTCCTCTGCCAGCATACTGGTAGATACGTCGATGGCCATCATAATATCTATACCTTCAATTTCACTGTTTTGCCAGCTATTAGTAGTTTGAGGACGCGCCAACACTACGATAATCAATGCCAAGGCAATAATCCGTAACATAAAAGGCACATGCAACAAATAGTTCTTATAGCTCTTCGGCGTATGAGCATATACACGAGCATCCGAAATCTGAAGTGTAGCTTCATTATTCCTCCGCCTCATGATATACCATACTATATAAGGTATAAGCAACAGCAGCAAAAACAAATATTCAATATTGGCAAAAACCATTGTATTTACTATTTAACAATTTACAATTTAAGATTGGAGTTACCCTTAAATTCTGCTATCATGCAAAATAATTGTATAACTGCATTCCAATATAAACGAACGAACCAATCAAGGCAACCGATAAAACTACGATGCCTATGCCCAGTAATATTTTAGTACGCAATGAACGTTTCTCAATGATGGTAATTTCAGTGGGTTGCGGTTTTGCATTCTCCACTTCTTTCTCCTTGGTTTCATTGATAAATTCGATGGCACTGATCAGATTTGCATCATTTTCGTTCATCAACGGATTATGCTTAGCAAACTTCACCAAATCGGCAGTCTCAAAAAGAGAACGTAAATCTGCAATAGCTTCTTTATCTTGCATTTCAAGCAGCTTTTCTATAATCTCCGAAGAGGTCATTTCCAAAGCATTGAAACCAAAACGCTCTTTAATATACGTACGCAAAATATCTGTCAATTCCGTGTAATACTCCTTCGGCTGTCCCTTTTGCCATACTTTTTCCCCTTTGATACGCTCTATTTCTTTCATCGCCATCTGATGCGGAGGTAACTTCGGTTCAACCTTTACCTTACGGATGATAGGTTTATTGTCACAGATACGCATGATCAGATAGATAAGTAATAATGCAATCGGAATAAGCAATATGCCACAGGTGATAATCCCATACCAATCTTCCCACACAAAAGGAGGTTGCATTACTGTCTTCGGACCAAAAAACTGTTCCGGATTCTCTGGATCCAATGGCACATTCATCGAATATACCTTCAGTGCCAATGCCTTCGAACGATATGCCTTATTATCCACCAATACTTCCATCGGTGGCAGATAATACAATGCCGAGTCGAATGATGTAACAGTATACTCCTGCGTAATCAGCATTCGTTTATCATCATTTATATACTGCGTATCCGGCTTTGCAACATCTATAATCTCCACACCACTTACCAGTGTATCCGTATAAACAGGGAAAATAGCCCGTTTATCGGCATCCAAGGCTACCTGAAGTTTAATCTTCGCCTGGTCACCGATATAAATTTGCAGAGAATCAATGGTAGCATCTACTGTTACCGACTGAGCCACTGCCTTGCCAGTCAACATCCCCAATAGGGTTATCAGAAATAGATATCTTTTCATTTTTCCGATTAATTTCGTTTCGCAAACAAATTCATCAATGCTTTGACATAGTCCTGATCGGTGCGTACCGACACATTATCGACATTACTTTTAGTGAATGTTTCGTTCAGTTCCACCTGTTTATTCACCCACCAGTCGTGATGAGCACGACGAACAGCACGCGACGAAGTATCAATCCACTGCTCATGTCCGGTCTCAGCATCCTTTATTTTCATCAAACCGATAGCCGGCAGTTCCTCTACCCTGCGGTCATACACCTGGATAGCCACCATATCATGTTTCCGGTTGGCGATAGTCATTGCATTCTTAAAGTTCCCCTGATCGATGAAATCGGATAACAGGAAGGCTGTACAACGACGCTTCATCACGTTTGTCAGATATTCCAGTCCGAGCCGGATATCAGTCCTTCGACTCTCCGCTTTAAAGTCAATCAGTTCGCGAATAATATATAAGATATGCTTACGCCCTTTCTTAGGCGGAATGAATTTCTCTATCCGGTCAGAGAAAAAGATAACCCCGATTTTATCGTTGTTTTGTATAGCCGAAAAAGCCAACGTTGCAGCTATTTCCGTCACCATATCCTTTTTCATCTGCTTCACCGTACCGAATTCCAAACTACCGGAAACATCCACCAGCAACATAACGGTCAGCTCGCGCTCTTCTTCGAACACCTTCACGTAAGGCTTATTGAAGCGAGCGGTCACGTTCCAGTCAATGTCGCGTATGTCATCGCCAAACTGATATTCGCGTACCTCGGAAAATGCCATACCCCTACCCTTGAAGGCCGAATGATACTGGCCAGCAAAGATATTGTTGGATAATCCGCGCGTCTTGATTTCAATCTGACGGACTTTTTTTAACAGTTCACTTGTTTCCATCTATATCGTTAAATAATTCCGTTAATAAATACCGGCAACGTTCTTTAAAAACGTTGGCAAGATTCTTTAAAAACGTTCACACCATTTATTAACAGGTCTCGGAAGACCTTTTTAAAAATGCTTACTTAATTAAGGTACTTCAACCTTATTCAGTATTTTGCTGATGATCTCGTCAGAAGTCAGGTTGCTGGCCTCTGCTTCATAAGTCAATCCGATACGATGACGCAATACGTCATGAGCCACGGCACGAACATCTTCAGGAATCACATAACCACGACGTTTGATGAAAGCATAAGTACGGGCAGCTAATGCCAGATTGATAGAGGCACGGGGAGAACCACCGAAACCAATCATATCTTTCAGTTCCTTCAGATCATATTTCTCCGGATAACGGGTAGCAAATACAATATCAACAATGTAGCGTTCAATCTTCTCATCCAGATATACCTGACGAACAACTTTACGTGCTTCAATAATCTCCTGAGCTTTCAGAATAGGCTTCACATTGAATTTATCGCCATTGATATTCTGGCGGATAATCATTTTTTCTTCTTCTATCTTCGGATAGTCGATAACCACTTTCAGCATGAAACGGTCCACCTGTGCTTCAGGCAGCGGATAAGTACCTTCCTGCTCAATAGGATTCTGTGTAGCAAGTACAAGGAAAGGTTCGGGCAACGGGAATGTTTCCGTACCAATAGTTACCTGACGTTCCTGCATCGCTTCCAGCAAAGCACTCTGTACCTTAGCCGGAGCACGGTTAATTTCATCTGCCAAAACGAAGTTGGCAAAAACAGGTCCTTTCTTTACTTGGAACGTTTCGTCTTTCTGACTGTAAACCATTGTACCGATAACGTCAGCAGGCAGCAAATCGGGAGTAAACTGTACACGACTGTATTGTGCATCGATCAATGAGGCAAGCGTCTTAATCGCCAATGTCTTTGCCAAACCGGGCACACCTTCTAATAATACGTGTCCATCAGACAGCAAACCGATTAACAATGACTCTACCAGATGTTTTTGTCCTACGATGATCTGGTCCATACCAGCAGTAAGGTTGGTAACAAAAGAACTTTGTCTTTCAATCCGCTCGTTCAGTTCGCGGATATCAATTGTTTCAGCCATAAATACTATTATTTTTATTGTTTAAATTCCATTGATTTCTCCAGTATGCTACTGGTAATTATTTTTTTCGCTCCCAAAAGTACAGGAATAAATTAACCATACCAACTAATTTTTATTAAAAAACAATTAGATTAAACTACTTTCATAGAGTTTAGTAGTTAACAATAGTTTCTGAAAAGAATTTCAAATTCGCAGACAGGAATAAATAGCAAATCACCCCTGCAAGTGAAGTATTATCAACTTGCAGGGGTGCAATATTTTCTTTTATTTCTTTTCAAGCTCCGGTATCTTGATTACAGTACCATACGGCACATGATCGGGATTCTTTATAACACCCGAATTATACTTCACAATATAGGGCCACAGGGCCTTAGTCCCGTAAAAGCGAAGTGCAACCTTTGTCAGAGTTTCTCCTTCCTGGATAGTATGAGTAGCTTTCGTTCCTACAATCTTATAATTTACAGAGTCTGGCTCAAAAGGAGTTGCAGCAGCTTTCTTTGTCTCTTTTTTAGGAGCAGTAGCAGGAGTCCCCTGTTTTGCAACCGGTTTCGGCTCTTCAACAACTTTAGGAGTAACAACTTCTGCCACAGTATCTTTCTTCGCAACCACAGTTGTGGTATCTTTTCGAACAATACTATCCGTCAGAGCGACCGGAACGGCCGGCTTCTCCAACTTTTCATCAGCAACTTTCTCTGTTGATGGCGTAGACATCCTATCCAGTAAATCCGGATAATACATAAAAGTAACAGCACCTACACACAATAATACTACAAGCACTACAATTCCGATAAAAAACTTCATGGTGGAACTGCCTGCTTTATTCACAGGAGGTGATGGAGGCTCAGGAACCTCATAAGTAGGCACTAAATCTTCTTCCTCGGACGGAAGAGCCGATTCAGCCTGATAAACAGAAGGCGTTTCTTCCGAAACTGGTTCTTCTTTTATATCCTCTACGGTTTCCTCAACAGTCTGAATCACTTCTTCTTCAGCTGTCTCCATCAATTTTTCTTCAGCAATTTCAGTTTTCTCTTCAATTACTTCAGCCACTTCCTCTATACTTTCTATGGATTCCTCTGTAATCTCAACAGCCTCTTCTATCGACTCTTCTATATTTCCTTTAGCCGTCTCCTGAACAACAACCTGTGATTCTACAACAACTGTAGAACTTTCAGGCTCTACAAAATTTTCATCTTTTTCCTCTTCCTCAGAATTATCCTCCACCGGTGTATCTTCTAACACTGTTTCATCATTCAATACCACAGTTTCAAAATGCGAAAAAGGTTTGTTTATCAAATCTTTTAAAGTTGGCTCCGGAGTAAATGAAACCTTTGTATGTCCTTGTATTTCAAAACGTTCGCCCGTATTTATATTTACGCTTTCACGACTATCCACGTCAATCAGCTTAAATGTACCCAAGCCTTTAATCTTCACATACTTATCGCTCTCCAACGATTCTTCAATCAACTGGAAAAATTCTTTCACGAAGCTCTCAGCATCCGTTTTATCCATGCCATGCTTTTCGGCAAGCAATTCTATTAAATTCTGTATGTTCAGCTTTTCATTCATATTTACGAAGGGTTACTTGAGTAGAAGACGGCATTATTTAAACTTATCTTTCAGAGTCGTACTGGGCCTATAGGTCAACACCAACTTAGGCGGAACCAGCATACGCAACTTTGTCGTTGGATTGATGGTAATACGCTCTGCTTTCTTCTTTACCTCAAAAGTACCGAAACTTTGTACAGAAACAATATTCCCTTCTTGCAGCTGTTGTGTCATGTCCGACAGCAAAGATGCAATTAGTTCGGATGTATCCTTTATGGTATATCCCAATCTTCGTGACAGTTCTGAAGTAAATTCCTTATTATTCAAAATCCAGCTATTTTTATAAAGTTCGGTGCTATATTAGCAAAACTTCCGCATATACACAAATTCTTAGGGAAAATTATTTAAATAACCTGTCCAAAAAGGTCGAAATCATCGGAACTTATTATCTCTACCTGGTAAAAGTTACCAATAAGCAACGTTTGTTCACCACGCTCTATCAAGACTTCCGGATCCACTTCAGGAGAGTCAAATTCAGTACGGCCGATATAATAATCCCCTTCCAGACGATCAATAATAACTTTCATGGATTGCCCCACTTTTGCAGCGCTCAATTCGGCAGAAATACCTTGTTGAATGGACATTAATTCATCCAAACGTGCCTGCTTTACTTCCTGAGGTATTTCATCCTCATAATGTGCAGCTGCGTAAGTACCTTCTTCCTCTGAATATGCAAAAGCCCCCATTCTATCGAAACGCACCTTACGAACAAACTCTTTCAACTCTTCAAAATCCGACTCCGTTTCTCCGGGATGCCCTACCATTAAAGTAGTACGCAAATGAATACCAGGTACTTCTTTGCGGAATTGTTCTATCAGTTGATAAGTTTCTTCCTGAGTTACATGGCGGCGCATTTTCTCCAGCATTGAATTGCTAATGTGCTGAAGAGCTATATCCATATACTTACACACATTAGGACGCTCACGCATCACCCGGAACAAATCTGTAGGAAAATGTGCAGGATAAGCATAATGCAAACGAATCCATTCTACCCCGGGAATTTCAGATATACGTTCTATAAGTTCAGGAAGCATTTGCTTCTTATACAAATCCACACCATAGTAAGTCAACTCCTGAGCTATTATCTGAAACTCTTTTACTCCCTTATTCACCAAATAACGAACTTCATCCAAAATTTCCTCTACCGGTCGCGATACATGCCGCCCTGTAATAATCGGAATAGCACAATACGAACATTTCCGGTCGCATCCCTCCGATATTTTCAGGTATGCATAGTGTTTAGGAGTAGTGAGAGTACGCTCTATATGAAGTTCTTCGTGATAGGCTTTACCTAGATCCAGCAATAACTCCGCCCAGTTAAATTTACCATAAAACTTATCAACCTGCGGAATTTCAATCGCTAATTCTTTCAGATAGCGTTCAGAAAGACAACCCATTACATATAACTTTTCCAGATTTCCTTCTTCCTTTGCCTGTGCAAATTCCAGGATCATGTTAATGGATTCCTCTTTAGCATCACCGATAAAACCACAAGTATTGATAACAGCAATCTCTCCTTTAGGCTTTTCCGTATCATGAGTCACGTGATATCCGGCTTCTTCCAACTGGCGCATCAAATGCTCCGAATCCACCAAATTCTTAGAACACCCTAAAGTTATGATATCAATTGTTTTCCGTTTCATGCATTCTCCCCAAACAACGAGTCAACAAATTCTTTCTTACGGAACACCTGCAAATCTTCCATACCTTCACCCAAGCCAATATACTTAACAGGTATCTTAAACTGATCAGAAATGCCGATAACAACTCCACCTTTCGCCGTACCATCCAGCTTAGTGATAGCCATTGCGGTTACTTCCGTAGCTAACGTAAATTGCTTAGCCTGCTCAAATGCATTCTGCCCGGTAGAACCATCCAGTACCAATAGAACTTCATTAGGAGCATCAGGAACCACTTTCTTCATTACATTTTTAATCTTAGTCAACTCATTCATCAAGCCGACCTTATTGTGAAGGCGACCGGCAGTATCAATAATTACCACATCAGCATTGTTAGCAACAGCAGAGCTTAATGTATCGTAGGCCACAGAAGCCGGATCAGCTCCCATCTTTTGTTTTACGACAGGTACTCCTACCCGTCCACCCCAGATATCCAACTGTTCCACAGCTGCTGCACGAAAAGTATCCGCTGCTCCCAGATAAACGCTTTTGCCCGCTTTCTTGAATTGGTAAGCCAACTTACCAATAGTAGTTGTTTTGCCAACGCCATTCACCCCTACTACCATAATTACGTAAGGTTTCTTCGCAATCGGTGCTTCAAAATCATCTACATCGTCCGAATTATTTTCCGTTAGCAAAGCAGCGATTTCATCACGCAAGATAGTATTCAGCTCCTGCGCATTCATATATTTTTCAGATGCAGCACGCTTTTCTATACGTTGAATAATATTTAACGTCGTTTCTACACCTACATCCGAAGTTATCAGCACTTCTTCCAGATTATCAAGCACTTCATCATCTACTTTCGACTTTCCTGCCACAGCACGGGCAATCTTTCCGAATACACTTTCTTTCGTCTTAGATAATCCTTTATCTAAAGTTTCCTTCTTTTCCTTTGAGAAAAAACTAAAAAATCCCATATCCTATTTTTTTGTACAATACATTATGCCACAAAGATATAACAAAGTAATGAAAGTACGGGGATAAAGTACAAAAAAAATCCCCTTACCGGAATACGATAAGAGGATTTTATAATTAAACGTCTTTCGACGGACTATCTTATTTCTTGAAAAAGTCTTGTACTTTTTCGTTCAATACCATTTGTTCATCAAAAATGTAAGCACCAGTCTTCGGAGACTTAACCATCTTGATAACCTTTGTATAAGCACGACCTTCTTTAGAACCTTCGTGCAAACTTGCTACAGTTTTCTTTGCCATGGGTTATACTTATTATTTAATTTCTTTATGTACTGTTACTCTCTTCAGGATCGGATTGTATTTCTTCAATTCCAATCTTTCAGTTGTATTCTTTCTGTTCTTAGTAGTGATATAACGAGAAGTTCCCGGCATACCGCTATCTTTGTGTTCTGTGCATTCCAGAATCACCTGTACTCTGTTACCTTTTGCTTTCTTTG
>ENA-OPDF01000538-OPDF01000538.1-human-gut-metagenome-genome-assembly--contig:-NODE-538-length-26696-cov-3.582673_pt1 | contig 26696 bp, 28 predicted proteins | sample MGYA00241575_ERZ501501 | MGnify/ENA primary metagenome ERZ501501 (study PRJEB25962, sample SAMEA1972229) | human gut metagenome | biome: human gut; feature: human-associated habitat; material: faeces... | reverse complement strand
TGGTGATTTTAAGGGACAGTCCCTAGAATTCCCCCTCACACAAATTCCAATTTATGGGGGTAATCATTTTGGTAACAATTAAATCAAAAAGAGAAATAGAATTAATGAAAGAAGCGTGTAGAGTTGCTGCTCTAGCTCAAAAAGAAATAGAAAAAGCAATTAGACCGGGAATTTCTACATATGAATTAGATAAAATTGCAGAAGACACCATGAGAAAAAATGGGGCAATTCCAGCAGAAAAAGGTTATCCAAGTGGAGTAAAAGGAGTTCCAGATTTTCCAGGTTCAATATGTGCCTCTGTAAACGATGAAGTAATACATGGAATACCATCTAAAAGAGCAATATTAAAAGATGGTGATATAATAAGTGTAGATTTAGTTGCATATAAAAACGGATTTAATGGAGACTGTGCAAGAACATATATTGTAGGTAAGATTCCTGCATCAACTCAAAGATTAATTGATGTAACTAAACAAGCTTTTTTTGAAGGAATAAAATTCGCTAAAAAAGGTTTTAGAATTGGAGATATATCTCATGCAATTGGAGAATATGTAGAAAAAAACGGATATTCTGTTGTAAAAGAATTTCAAGGTCATGGAATAGGAACAAGTATGCACGAAGACCCTGGAATCCCAAATTACGGAAAAGCAGGAAGAGGATTAAAACTTGAACCTGGCATGACACTAGCAATTGAGCCAATGGTAATCCAAGGAAAATCAGGAATTTTACAATTAGATGATGGGTGGACAATCATATCAGAAGATGGAAGCCTAGCAGCACATTATGAAAATACAATTTTAATAACAGAAAAAGAACCAGAAATATTGACAATATAGAAGAGATAGTATATAATATATTGGTTGATTTTAGTATTAATAGATAAATGGAGGTAACAGATTTTGTCAAAAGAAGATGTTATAGAAGTAGAAGGTACAGTAGTAGAAGCTTTACCAAATACAAATTTTAAAGTAGAATTAGAAAATGGACACCAAGTTTTAGCACACATTTCTGGAAAACTTAGAATGAACTACATAAAAATATTACCAGGAGATAAAGTAAAACTTGAACTTTCTCCATACGACTTAAATCGTGGACGTATTACATGGAGAGCAAAATAAAAGTAACATTTAAATTTTGCTTAAAATGAAATAATTAATACAAAAATTTACTAAAATAAATGAGGTGAAAAAATGAAAGTAAGACCATCAGTTAAAAAAATATGTGAAAAATGCAAAATAATTAAAAGAAAAGGTGTTACAAGGGTTATATGTGAAAATCCTAAACACAAACAAAGACAAGGATAAGTAATCTAATATATTTATTAGATTATTTGTTGTATAACAATGTTAATAATATAAATAGAGTAGCGGCTGTCCTAAGCAATTTTTGCGAGGGAAAAATTATCTATTTTATTTATTATATATAAAAGTTTAATTACATTTCAAATTATACTAATTAAACTAAGCAACAATTAAGTATTACGAAAAGATTAAAAGAAAATTTTGCTTTTAATCTATACAACTATGTTTTAGCAAAGAATTAACAAAAATATTTAAAGAGGTGAAAAGAATGGCTCGTATAGCAGGTGTAGATTTACCTAAAGAAAAAAGGGTTGAAATAGGACTTACATATATTTATGGAATAGGAAGAACAACTTCAAACAAAATTTTAGCAGAAGCTAAAGTTAGCCCAGATATTAGAGTAAAAGACTTAACAGACGATCAAGTACAAGCAATAAGAAATGCAATGGAAGATTACAAAGTTGAAGGTGACTTAAGAAGAGAAGTTGCATTAAATATCAAAAGACTTACAGAAATAGGATGTTTTAGAGGAATAAGACATAGAAGAGGATTACCTGTAAGAGGACAAAGAACAAAAACAAATGCACGTACAAGAAAAGGTCCTAGAAAATTAGTAAGCAAAAAGAAATAAGAATAATAAATACATTATAATTTTTTATTGTGATGTATTGGAAGCTATTTATAGCAAACCAATAAACAGAGAGTATCTTAACGAAAGGAGATAAGATTATGGCAAAGGTAGCAGCAAAAAAAGTTACTAGAAGAAGAGATAGAAAAAACATAGAAAAAGGTGCAGCTCATATTCATTCTAGCTTTAACAATACAATAGTTACAATAACTGATGAAAAAGGAAATGTAATTTCTTGGGCAAGTGCTGGTGAATTAGGATTTAAAGGTTCTAGAAAAAGCACACCATTCGCAGCAGGAGAAGCTGCATTAACAGCTGCAAAAGCAGGAATGGAACATGGATTAAAATCAGTAGAAGTATATGTAAAAGGACCAGGTTCTGGTCGTGAAGCAGCAATAAGATCACTTCAAACAGCAGGATTAGAAATAAGTATGATAAAAGACGTAACACCAATACCACACAATGGTTGTAGACCACCAAAAAGAAGAAGAGTATAACGTTAAAATGAAAGGAGATTTAAAATGTCAAGATATAAAGACGAACAATGTCGTATATGCCGTAGAGAAGGACAAAAATTGTTCTTAAAAGGTTCTAGATGCTATTCAGACAAATGTAGTGTAACAAGAAGAAACTATGCACCAGGTGAACATGGACAAGGAAAGAAAAAACTTTCTGAATACGGTACACAATTAAGAGAAAAACAAAAAACAAAGGCTTTTTATGGAGTAGGAGAAAAACAATTTAGAAAATATTTTGCAATGGCAGAAAGCAAAAAAGGTATAACAGGTGAAAACTTACTACAAATACTAGAAAGCAGATTAGATAATGTAGTATATAGAGCTGGTTTCGGAACATCAAGAGCACAAGCAAGACAATTAGTAAATCATGGACACTTTGATGTAAACGGAGTAAAAACAGATATAGCATCATACCTAGTTAAACCAGGAGATGTAATTTCAGTTAGAGAAATTAAAAAAGATAGTAAAATAGCAAAAGAAAATGCTGAAGTAAACAGCAGTAAACCAATTCCAGAATGGCTAGAAAAGAACAACGAAAAATTAGAAGTTAAAGTAGTAAGATTAGCAGAAAGAGAAGATGTTGACTTACCAGTTGAAGAGCATTTAATTGTTGAGTTGTATTCTAAATAGAATTTAGAGTTTAGACTTTGGATTTTAAAGATAACAGTATCTTTAAATACAAAACTAAATTAGGAGGTTAAAAAATAAATGATTGAATTTGAAAAACCAAATATAGAATGTCTAGCAGCAAATGATGAAGAGAACTATGCAAAATTTGTTTGTGAACCACTAGAACGTGGATATGGAATGACAATAGGAAATTCTTTAAGAAGAATTTTGCTATCTTCATTACCTGGAACAGCTATAACAACTATAAAAATAGATGGAGTTGTTCATGAATTTTCTACAATACCAAATGTTGTAGAGGACGTTCCAGAAATCATAGTAAATTTAAAAAGTGTAAGACTAAAATCTTTTGACAACGAACAAAAAAAATTGAAAATTGATTTTAAAGGTGAAGGAGAAGTTACAGCAGGCGACATTATTACAGATGGAACAGTAGAAGTATTAAATAAAGACTTACATATTGCAACAGTTGCAGAAGGTGGACATCTTGTAATAGATATGACAGCAGATAGAGGTAGAGGATATAATGTAGCAGAAAAAAATAAAGAAGCAAATCAAGCAATTGATGTACTTCCAATAGACTCAATCTTTACACCTGTAAAAAAAGTAAATTATTCAGTTGAAAATACAAGAGTAGGTCAAACAGTTGACTATGATAAATTAACAATTGAAGTTTGGACAGATGGTAGCTTAAAAGCTTATGAAGCATTAAGCTTAGCTGCAAAAGTAATGACAGGGCATTTAGAATTATTCGTAGATTTATCAGAAACTGCTAAAAATACACAAGTAATGGTAGAAAAAGAAGAATCTAAGAAAGAAAAAGTATTAGAAATGCCAATAGAAGAATTAGAATTATCTGTAAGAAGCTATAACTGCTTAAAAAGAGCAGGAATTGTTAATGTTGAAGATTTAGCAAACAAATCAGAAGCAGATATGATGAAAGTAAGAAATCTAGGTAAAAAATCATTAGATGAAGTTACAAACAAATTACATTCATTAGGATTGGATTTTGTAAAGGAGGATGAATAAATTGGCAGTAAACAGAAAACTTGGAAGACCTACTGATCAAAGATTAGCAATATTAAGAAATCAAACTACTGATTTAATATTACATAATCAAATTGAAACAACAGAGGCAAGAGCAAAAGAAGTTAAATCAATAGTTGATAGTATAATTGCATTAGCAATAAAAGAAAAAGACAACTTTGAAGAAGTAGATGTTAAAGTTGTAAAAGCAAAACTTGACAGTAAAGGAAATAAAGTAACAGAAAAAGTAACAAGTAAAAACGGTAAAGAATATTTAAAAGTAGTAAAAGAAGAAACTACTGAAAAAAGACAAAAAGATATGCCATCTAGATTAAATGCTAGAAAGAAAATAATGACAAAAATAAACAAAGTAAAAGATTCAGATGGAAATAATATCGACTTAACAGCAAAATTATTTGGAGAAATAGCAGAAAAATATAAAGACAGAGTAGGCGGATATACACAAATAATAAAAGTTGGAGCTAGAAAAGGCGACAATGCTGAAAAAGTAATTTTAAAATTAGTATAATTATTCTTTTAAGGATGTATTTAAAATTAAATTGTAATTTTAAATACATCCTTAAATTTTTTTAAACACCTCTTATAAAAACAACTAGATTAGGAAGTATTAATGAAGAAAAGGCAAACACAAAAAGTGTAATTGCACTTTTTTTATTTTTGCAATCTTTTAATTCATAAAGACCATACGTAAAGGTCTTCATAAAAATCATAATAGATAAGATAATAACTAAAATTCTCATAAAAAAGCCTCCAAAAAACTATATTTTTGTAAACAACTGGCCACTTTGGATTGTACTATTAACATTAACCGAAAAGAAACTATTCTGGTAATTAGAGGCCCAGTTAGAATCAACCCAATCTTGCCAAGTTAAATAATCTTTTAGTCCCAATCTACCAAAACTTGCAATGTCGGTTTTATATTCTTTAGCTGTTTTATATAAATATGAAAGAATATTTTCTTTAATATATGAATTTGTATATTCTTCTAATGTTTTTACAACTTCTTTATTTGAATAATCTAAACCTTCCTCAAGAGATAAAACATTACCAGCTATAGATATATCACATGTAATATATGGATAATTATTTACAAATTCTAAAGAACTTTTAGTCTTTTTTGTTTGAGTAATATATATACTAATTACAGAACCTTGTTTATACGGATTTGGTATAGTTATTATAGCACTCTTTAAATTATTTGTTACAATTATATGTGACAAAGTTTCAGCTCCATTAAGCTCTCCAACTAGTTTATCACCACTAAATACTGCAAGCCCCATGTTTTCAATACCATTTGGACTAATAATAGGAGCTTCGTCAGCTTTATAAGAACCTTCAGAATCATAAATACTAGATGTAGTAGATAATTCTTGAGTAGATTTATTGTTTATACCACCTAAAATTGCATAAGGGCTAGAAGAACTATTTAGTAAGCTATTATAAAAATCTTTTAATGCAATATTTTGACTGTAAGCAGTATATTCACTAGAATTTAGAATTAATTCATAATATCTAGCAGAAACACTTTCCAAGGTAGGTTGTACATTTTGCAAATAATCTAAAGCGTTACATCTACTAATTATAATATTACAGTCAGGCCTAATTTCAAGATTGTTAATAAGAGTAAAAAGCTCTTCAGAAAGGCCGTTGTATGCAAATTCCTCAGAAAAAACAACAGCTTTACAGTGAGATAAATTGACCTTTTTACTAATATAACTATTTATAAGAGAGATACCAGAGTCAATAGAACTGCAATCTACACTAGTAATAGTAGATTGTTGGGATTGGGTGCTTCCACCACCATCACTAGAAGAATCACTTAGAACTGCTAGTTGTAAAGTAACTTTAAGCTTATTATTACCATCGCCTTTGTCAATACCAATGGCAACTGCATATGCTAAAGTTTCCAATCCTCTAGTACTATAGCAACCAGTTAGAGAAAAGCAAGAAAGAGTTAAAATTAAAAGTAAACATACAATTTTCTTTTTCATTGCGATTTCTCCTTTCTATGCTTTAAATTTGCCAAAATTAATATAATAAAACTAACAACAAAAACTAATGATATAATTACATATTTGAAAACAGCATCCTGAATAAATTTAATTTGAGCAATATTTTTTATTGAAAGTGCAACCACAAAAATAAAACTGGCAATACAATAGGATAGCTCATCCGAATTTTTAAATCTAACCAATTTATCTACAACATAAATACTAAAAAAAGAGGAAATGCTTAAAAATGATATCATAGCTAATATCCATATAAGAATAAAAATAGCATCAATCCTTTGAAAAAATCTACCAAACTCAATCATTCTAGTAAGCAGATATACAGAAAGTAATTCCTCAGAAAATGAGATAAAAGAAAACATCATAAGTAAACAAATAACACTCAAAAATAAATAAATTGCAGATATTATTGTAGATATGAATGCTACCTTTTTAAATTGTTCAGGATTTTTAAGTATAGGTATTAAAAAATATAAATATGCAAATCCACTAAATGCAAAAATATTGTTAATTCCCACAAGAAATGTTTTATCTGCACCAAATCCTAAAATTGGAAAGATTCTTTGTGGAATAAAATCCTTTACAGTTGCAAAAAGAATTATAAGCATGCTAATTAAAAGAAGTGGCATAAACATTAAATTTACTTGAGCAATATTTTTAATACCGGATTTGCAAGCAATAACTGTAGGAAAAAAGAAAAACATCAATAAAAATATTATAGGAGTTTCTTCAAAATATATTAGTTTTATACTATTAGCAAGATACCTAAGAGATATACCCGAGATGAAAATAAAAAAGACAAAATAGGCAATACCAATTATAAATTTTAATACCTTACCACCTAAATATTCAGAAACATCTAAAATATCATTGCTATTAAATGGCTTGAACAGTTTACAAATTAGTGCACAAAAAATAATAGCTATAATGCTAATATAAATAACATTAATCCATGAGGAAGAACCAGTTGTTGAAATAATAACATCTGGTAAATTTAAAATTATTTGATTAATAATTATAGTAACAATCAAAGCAATTGCTTCAACTGTTCCTATTTTTTGATAAGTGCTCATAGATTTTTTCCTTTCCCAAATTTCCACTTCATACTTATTTTTGCCTGAGAACGAGGCTCTTTAGTATTTAAGAAATCCGCACGCTTTTCTCTACGCCACATAGGAGGTATAAAATATGAAGCATCTGTACTTAAATTAGTAACAGGTAAATATGGCGCAAGATATGGAGAGCCAAAAGATTTTAAGCCAGCTAAAACAATTGCATGACAGAAGAATCCAGCTGCAATTCCTAGAAATCCAGCTACAAATGCTAAAATAATATATAAAAATCTATATATTCTAAAAGTAAATCCCATAGAAAAATCAGGAATAGCAAAAGAACAAATACCAGTAATAGCAACAATTATAATTAATATAGGACTTACTAAGTTTGCACTTACTGCAGCCTCTCCGCAATATTAATGCACCAACAATTCCGTATTGTAGGACCAATAGGTGTAGGAACTCTTAAACCTGCTTCTCTAATTAATTCAAAAGAAAATTCCATTAGAAAAATTTCAAATATAACGGGAAATGGAACGGTATTTCTAGAAGCGGCAATTGTAAATAATAATTCTGTTGGTAAAAGCTCTGTGTGATAGTTAGTTATAGCAACATAAAAGCCAGGTAAGAATAGAGTTATTATAATTGCAATAATACGAATAAATTTTAATAAGTTAGAATACCTAAACTTTAAATTAATATCTTCAGGAGAAGATAAAAAATCAATAAAAACAGCAGGCATAATTAAAGAGTATGGACTACCATTTACTAACACAACAACTCTACCTTCTAAAATATGGTTAACAGCTTTATCTGGTCTTTCTGTTGCAATCATTTGTGGAAATAGAGCAAGGCTATTGTCTTGAATAAGTTGCTCCAATTGACCAGAAGAGATAATATGCTGCACATCAAGATTATTAATTCTATACTTTACTTCTGCAATCAAATCATTATTAGCTATATTCTTTAAATAACATATAGCAACTTTAGTTTTAGTAAGAGTACCAACAGTGGTGTTTTCAATAATTAAATTTTCATTATTAACAAGCCTTCTTATCATGGAAGTATTAGTCCTTATCTTTTCAACAAAAGCTTCTTGAGAGCCTCTTATAACAATTTCATTCTTAGGTTCAGAAATACTTCTAGTTTCAAAGCCTTTTACATCTAAAACAAATCCAACATTAAGAGTATCTACTATTAAAGCACAATCCCCACCATTTACAGCAGAAAAAATCTCCTCAAAAGTAGTTGCTTTTTTTATTGAATTTTGGGGAAGTAAAGAGGTATATATATAATCTTCTAAGTTGAACTTTTTTACCTTTTTTACAGTTATGTTATTTGTAATTGCAGAAGATATAGGTTTAGAAGATTCACAATTTTTAGACATTAGAGGCCTCAAAATAAAATTATCAATAAGCTCAGAATCTACCATTCCATCAATAAAAAGTAAACAAGCCTTATATTCTTTGTTTCTAATACTTAGGTTAAATTCTCTTAAAATGATATCACTATTAATTAATGTATTGTATTTAACTTTTATAAAATCAATATTTACAGAAAGGGTATTATATAAATTTTGATTATTTTCTTGTTCATCAGGATTAGATAAACTATTATTTGGATTTACCTTTTTAGAAGCCTCTTCATCATTCTTTTCAGGAAGAGAAAACTCATAAGTATCACGAGGCTCATGGTAGAAGAATAATGATTTAAAAAAATGTTTTAATCTTTCCACAAAAAAACCTCCTATACAGCATTTTTGTTGAATAAGAAAAATCGAAGATTGTCCTATTCAACAAAATAAGTTTTTCCCAAAAATGCAAAAATATGCAAAACAAAAACAAAGCAAAAATTTATAAAACATAAAAAACATAAAAAACATTGACATGAGAATAAATAACATATAAAATAATGCATGTAGGGGTCGCACTTCTGGGCGACCCGAAAGAAAAAGAAAGAAGGAGAAATACAAATGAAAAACAAAAAACGGAATTACACTAATAGCACTAATAATAACAATAATTGTAATGCTAATATTAGTAGGCGTAACAGTAACAGTTGCAATTAATGGAGGACTATTTGAAAAATCAAAAGAAGCTACTCGAAAAACATTAATAGAAAGAGAAAAAGAAGAACTAACATCAGCAATAGCAACAGCATACAACGTAGAAACAGGAAAAGTTGACAAGACAAAGCTAAAAGATGCATTAGGTACAGGCTGGAGCCTAGCAGAAGGAGATGCAGCCCCATATACAGTAACAAGTCCAAAAGGAAATAAATTTACAGTAGCAGCAGATGGAACAATAGAATATACTGGAAAAGGAGAAGATGACAATCCACCATCAGGAGACGACGTCCCTTCAACATATACAGAAACAATAGCAGACTTACCAGAAACAGTAAAAGTAATAAAATATAAAGACTTAGAAACAGTAGCAAATTCAGATATAAAAACAGCAGTAGATACAGGAAAAATAAAAGCAGTACTAAAAGAAGGAGAATATATAGCCCCAATACCAACAGGATTTGAAGTATCAACAGTAAGCGGAGAAAACACAATATCAGGAGGACTAGTAATAAAAGAAGGAGCAAATGAATATGTATTCATGCCATGCACAGAAGAAAACTATACAGAAGACAGCTTTGGCCCATTAACAGATACTGACAGTACAAGTAAAAAAGTATATGATTCACAAGAACAATTAAATTATTATTATGGCGAAAATTATTATGACTATGCTAATGACTTTAACTATGCCCAAGATAAAACAGATATAGAAACAAGTATAAATAAATATAAAGGATTTTACGTAGGAAGATATGAAACAACAATAAATAATGGAACAATAGGGAGCCAAAAAGGAGCAACAGTATTAACAGCATACACAAAATTACCAAATGATAAATATTATAGATGGTATGGTTTATATAAAGCCCAAAAAGACCTATATGGAAATAATAGCAATGTATTTAGTTCAATGATAACAAGTAAAGAATGGAATACAATAATGACATTTACTGGATATAAAGGCGCAAAAAGAGCAACAAGCACATATACAACAAAGCCCGACCTATCAGGTTCAGCATATAAAGGAACAACAGATACTTATGATTTAACCAAAAATATATATGACTTAGCTGGAAATGTATGGGAATGGACACTAACGGCCGGCAACGCCGACGTCCGAGTTGTTCGTGGTGGCAGTTACGACAGCGGCGGCTACGGCGGCAATTCTGCGTCCTACACTGACGTCAACTATCCGGACAGCAGCGGCAGCTACAACGGGTCACGCCTCGCACTTTATATAAAGTAGCACTGAGCCCTGAATAGCGATAAAAGATAACGTGTATCAAAGCAGTGGCATGGTAGGTGTTTATGAGATAATAAAAATGTAGTTTTTTTCAAACTGGAAAAAAACTACATTTTTCTATTGACATTTACAGAAGTAACAGAAACATGGAATGACCCACTTAAATTGTATTAATAGTAGGAATAAAAAATAGGAAGGCCTCAGGTCTTCCTGTTTTGTATTAAAAATGCATTTTATAATTGCCTCTACATTTTTTTGGAAAATTTTGTTGTAATATAAAAGTCCATATGGTAGAATATATTTGTTAAAATAGAAATAAAAGGAAAGATATTTTTGAAGAAGAATATAAAAGATTATAATTTAGACGAATTAAAAAATGTAATGGTAGAATTAGGAGAAAAGCCATTTAGAGCAGAACAAATTTTTAAATGGATATTTGTAGAAAATGTTACAAGCTTTGATGAAATGACTAATTTATCATTAGAATTAAGAGAAAAGCTAAAAGAAAATTTTGATTTACACATATTTAAAATAATACAAAAACAAGAATCAAAAGATGGTACAAAAAAATATTTATTTGACGTTTTAGATGGCAATGCAATAGAATCTGTACTTATGCAATACAAATATGGAAAAACAATATGTGTTTCATCTCAAATAGGATGCAAAATGGGATGTAAGTTCTGTGCATCAACAGGAGTAAAATTTGTAAGGAACTTAACATCAGGGGAAATAGTAGAACAACTTTTAGCAATAGAAAGAGACGAAAATATTAAAATATCAAACCTAGTATTTATGGGAATTGGAGAACCATTAGACAATTACAATAACGTTATAAATGCCGTACATATATTAAACAATCCAAAAGGAATAAATATGGGAGCAAGGCATATTAGTATATCAACAAGCGGACTAGTTCCTAAAATATATGATTTAGCAGATGAAAATTTACAATGTACACTTTCAGTATCACTACATAGCCCAACAGACGAAAAAAGAAGTCAAATGATGCCAGTAAATAACACATACAACATAGAAGAATTAATGAAAGCATGTAGATATTATATAGAAAAAACAAATAAAAGAATATCTTTTGAATATGCACTTGCAAAAGAAAATAATGATAACATGCAAGACGCAAAAGATCTTGTAAAACTATTAAAAGGTATGCTTTGCCATGTGAATTTAATACCAATAAATAAAATAGAAAATGGCAAATATACAAAAAGCACAAATGAAAACATATTAAAATTTAGAGATTATTTAAACGAAAAAGGAATTGTTGCCACAGTTAGAAGAGAGCTGGGCTCAGACATAGATGCAGCCTGTGGTCAACTTAGAAAAAAAGAGGTGGAAAGATGCGAGTCTACGCAAAAACAGATATAGGTAAAGCAAGGGAAATGAATCAAGATTTTTACTATGTTTCTCAGGTGAACGAGAATATGGCTTTATGTATTTTGGCAGATGGAATGGGCGGATATAAAGGCGGAGAAATAGCGAGTAGTTTAGCAACGAATTCATCAAAAGAATATATAGAGGAAAATTTTGATAAAATAGAACATTCAGACGAAGAAATTATGAATTTAATAAAATCTGCAATGAATTATGCTAATATAGCCGTTTATAAAAAAGCAAAAGCGAATGAAGAACTAGAACAAATGGGAACTACTCTTGAGATTTGTATAATATATAACAACAAAGCTTATATTGGTCACATAGGAGATAGCAGAATATATAGAATACGAAAAAATATAATTAGAAGAATAACAACAGATCATAGTTATGTAGAAAAATTAGTAAAAGATGGAACAATAACTAGAGAGGAAGCATTTTATCATCCAAAGAAAAATATGCTTATGAAAGCATTAGGATGTAATGAAAGCATAGAACCAGACATATTAGTAAAAGAGTTCTTAGAAAATGATATTATGCTTATGTGCTCAGATGGATTAACAAATATGTTAACAGAAGAGGCAATATATGACATAGTTCAAGAACAACCAGAAACAGCATGTGAAAATTTAGTAAAAAGAGCAAATGAAAATGGAGGATACGACAACATAAGTGTTATACTAATAAAAAACTAGTAATTTTGTATATTATATAGTTTTAGAAAGAGGGATTAAAATGAATTTAGAAGGAAAGTTACTTGGTAACAGATATGAAATAATAGAAAAAATAGGTAGCGGAGGAATGGCAACAGTATACAAAGCAAAATGTTTGGTACTAAAAAGATTTGTAGCAGTAAAAGTATTAAGAGATGAATTTACAACAGACGAAGAATTTATAAAAAGATTTAATGTAGAAGCACAAGCTGTTGCAAGTTTAACACATCCAAATATTGTTTCTGTATATGATGTAGGACATGAAGGTAATTTATATTATATAGTAATGGAACTTGTAAAAGGAAAAACATTAAAAGAAATAATAGTAGAAGATGGTGCATTAGGCTGGAAATGGTCTGTAAAAATAGCAATGCAAATAGCTTCTGCTTTAGAAACAGCACATAGAAATAATATTATACATAGAGATATAAAACCACACAACATAATTATAACAGAAGATGGAGTAGCAAAAGTAACAGACTTTGGAATAGCAAAAGCAGTTTCAAATTCAACAATTACTGCTTTTGGTACAACAATTGGTTCAGTACACTATTTTTCACCTGAACATGCAAGAGGTGGATTTACAGATGCAAGATCTGATTTATATTCACTAGGAGTAGTAATGTATGAGATGGTTACAGGAAGAGTACCTTTTGATAGTGATACACCTGTTTCTGTAGCATTAAAACATATGCAAGAAGAACCAATAGAACCAATAAAAATAAAACCAGACCTACCACAATGTGTAAATGATATTATTATGAAAGCAATGAGAAAAGATGCAAATGAAAGATATCAAACAGCAACAGAAATGATAAAAGATTTAGAACTAGCATTAAAACACCCAGAAGAGAAATTTGTTTCTGCACCTAATATAGGAGATTTTCCAACACAAAAAATATCATTAGATTATGCAGAAGAATTACAAAAACAAGAAAAAGGAAAAAAACCAGGAAAATTTGATAAGATAAAAAAATATTTTGAAGAACACCCAGCAGTAAAAGTAATAGCTATAATAGTTGCTTGTATTTTAGTATTTTCAATTGCAATGGGAGGAACATATTTGGCGTTATCATTAGGTAGAGCAAAAGAAGTGCAAATACCTAATTTACAAGGATTAACAAAAGAAGAAGCTGAACAAAAAGCAAAAGAATCAAAGTTAAAGATAGAAGTTAGTGAAGAAAAATATCATCTAGAAGTTCCAGAAGGACAAATAATAGAGCAAGATCCTAAATACCAAGACAATTATAAAATAAAAGAAGGAACTACAATTAAAGTTGTAATAAGTAAAGGACAAGAAATTGTAGAAATGCCTAAAGTAGTTGGCAAAACAAGAGATGAAGCAACTAAAATGTTAAAAGAAGTAGGCTTAGAAGTAAAGGTTGAAGAAGAATTTAGTGATGATGTAGAGAAGAACTATATAACAAAACAAGAAGTAGCAGAAGGAGAAAAAATTGCAGCAGGAACAACTGTTACAATTTATTCAAGCATGGGAATAGAACAAGTACAAGTACCAGACTTGTCAGGAAAAACAGAAAGTGAAGCAAAAAGTGCAATAAGCAGTGCAAAACTAAAATGGAAAAGTACTGATAAAACATCGGATTCTAGCAAACCAAATGGTGTTGTAGTAAACCAATCGATATCAAGTGGAAGTATGGTAGATAAAAACACAGAAATAACAATAACAGTAAATGAATTTGATGAAATAAAGACAGGAAAAGTAACAGTAAATGTTAAATCACTTGGAAATTATAAAAAACAAGTAGATGAAGAAACAGGAGAAGAAAAAACAGTATATGTACCATTGAAGGTAACAGTAAATGGAGAACAAGTATTAAGTGAAAATGTAAACACAATGACAACAGATAAGTCTGTATCAATACAAGGAATTGGAACAGTAACAATAAAAGTATATCTAGATGGAAACTTAAAAAGAACAGAAAATATTAATTTGAATACACAATCATCAATAACAATAGAATAATATAAGTATAATTTAGGCGCAATTTATGCGCCTGAAAATATGAATTTTATATGATAGGAGAATTAAAATGGTAGAAATATCAACATCTATACTAACAGTTGAAAAAGAAAAAGCAACAAAAACTTTTTATGACTTAGAAGTAGCAGGAACAGATTATTATCACATAGATATAATGGACGGAAAATTTGTAGAAAAAAATACAGAAGAATTAATGTATGAATATGCAAGCACAATAAAACAAATATCAAACTTACCATTAGATGTGCATCTTATGGTAGAAGATATTAAGCCACATATAGAAAAATACATTCCATTAGAGCCAAGTATTATTACATTTCATTATGAAGCATGTAAAAATAAAGAAGAGATATTAGAACATATAAATTGTTTAAAACAAAACAATATAAAACCTGCAATTTCAATAAAACCAAATACAGGTATAGATGAAATAAAAGAATTTTTACCATTCCTACATATGGTTCTTATAATGACAGTAGAGCCTGGAAAAGGCGGACAAAAATTAATTCCAGAAACATTAATAAAAGTAGAAGAATTAAAAAAGTATATTGAATGTAATAAGTTAGATACATATATAGAAGTAGACGGAGGAATAAATAAAAATACAAGTCAAAATACAATAAATGAAGCAAAACAAGCAGGAATAGACATAGCTGTTGCTGGTAGTGCCATAATATCAGCAGAAAACTTTAAAACTGCAATAGCAGAACTAAAATAAAACAAAAGAGAGGATATAAAAATGCTTCAAGAAAAACAAAGAGAAAATACTATTAATACTGAAACATATAAAATAATAAAAAAGACAAATAAGCATCCTATAATAACAGGAATAATAAAAGCAATAATAATTATATTTTTATTGCTTTTAATTCTTGTACTTATAGCAGGAGGATATGCGGCATATAAAGTATATAATATTGTAAAAGATGCACGATTAAGCAAAAATGATTTAACAATTAAATATGAGAACTCAGTAGTAAAAGATATGGGAAATAATACTATAGGAATTTTAAATGGCAATGAAAATAGAGAAAGCATAAGCATAAAAGAAATGCCAGAGTATTTACCAGCAGCATTTGTATCAATAGAAGACGAGAGATTTTATGAACACAAAGGGGTAGACGTAAAAAGAACATTAAGAGCAACATACACATACATAAAAAACAAGGGTAAATCGCCATTTGGAGGAAGTACAATAACTCAGCAGATGGTAAAAAACTTAACTCAAGAAAAAGAAGATACATGGCAAAGAAAAGTAAGAGAAATGGCAAGGGCATATTATGTTGAACAAGAAATGTCAAAAGAGCAAATCCTAGAATTATATTTAAACCTAATATTTTTAGGCGATACAGTATATGGTGTAGAAAAAGGCTCAAACTATTATTTTAGTAAAAGTGCAAAAGATTTAGACTTGGCAGAGTGTGCTTTCTTAGCAGGAATAAACCATTCACCTAATTCATATAATCCATTTGATAATAACAACGAAGAGGTTATGGATAATATAAAAAAGAGAACAAAAGTTGTTTTAAATAAAATGAAAGAATTAGGGAAAATAAAAACAGAAGAAGAATATCTACAAGCAGTAAAAGAAGTTGAAGCTGGATTAAATTTTAATAAAGGAGCATTCCCACAAACAGTATTTTCTTATCATACAGATGCAGCAATAAATCAGATAATTGCACAACTACAAAAAGAGCATGACTGGACATACAAACAAGCAAAATTATATTTATCTAGTGGAGGCTTTACAATATATACTACTCAAAATCCAAAAGTACAAACTATAATTGATGAAGAACTTAGCAAAGAAAAGTATAAGCAAACATCAAGAGACAAAAAAGGAAATCCACAACAATCACAAGCAGCAGTAGTATTAATTGATCATACAACTGGATATGTGTTAGGAATTTCAGGTGGAATCGGAGAAAAAACTACAGCATTTGGTTTTAATAGAGCAACAGATGCAGTAAGACAAACAGGTTCATCTATGAAGCCAATAGCAGTATTAGCACCTGCTATAGATCAAGGAATAATAACAGCAGCGACTGTTTTTGATGATAATCCAACATCTTTTAATAATGGAACATATAATCCAAAAAACTTTGCAAACAAATATATGGGATTAATTACAACAAGAAAAGCAATTGCAAATTCACAAAATATACCTATGGTAAAATCTATGTGTTTGTTAACACCAGAAAAATCAATAAAGTTTTTAAAAGAAATAGGAATAACAACAATTGATGATGAAAAGGATAATGTATTAGCATTGGCATTAGGAGGGCTAACATGGGGAGTTTCACCAGTACAAATGGCAGGAGCATATGCTACAATTGCAAATGGAGGAGTATATCAAGCACCAACATTTTATAGTAAAGTAGTAGATGAAAATGGCAATATAATACTAAAACCAGACCAACAACAAAAAAGAGTAATGTCAGAAGAAGCGGCATATGTAGTAAAAGAAATGTTAACAGAAGCAGTAAAAACTGGAACTTCAACGACTTGCACAGTAGAGGGAATGAGTGTAGCTGCAAAAACAGGAACAACAAACAATGATTATGATAGATGGTTTTGTGCATTTACTCCATATTATACATCGGCAGTTTGGTATGGATATGATGATAGTTGCACAATAACTGGATGGGCAACTAATCCATCAGGTCAAATATGGACATCTGTAATGAGGCAACTTCATGACGGATTAGAACCCAAAACCTTTGCAGAAACAAAACCAGAAAATGTAGTGGAAAGTGTAATATGCGAGAAATCTGGGTTCTTGGCAACATCAACATGCAAAAATTCTAGAACAACGAGAACAGAATATTTTGTAAAAGGTACAGAACCTATACAAACATGCCCATATCATTCAACAGCAAAAGTATGTATAGATAGTGGGTTACTAGCAACAGAAAAATGTACTAGAACAAAAAGAGTGTATGGTAGAGGAGAATACATAAATAAAAACAATTTATGGAAAACAAGATCTTCTTATGGTTCACCTAAAAATGTGCCATTACAAAGATGCACAATACATCAATAAAAATAGTAGGAGAATATAAATGGATATGATTAATACAATAGATGAAATTGCATATGAATTAATGATTAAGCTAATGAGTAGTGGAATGACTAACTTTATGCTTTTTATGTCACATTTAGGGTCAGCAATAACATTAATTGTATTAACAATAGCATTTATCTTATTACTAAAAAACAAAACAAATTCGAAATTTATTGCAATAAATTTAGTTTTAGTATTTGCTATAAATAGAATACTAAAACTAGTTATTGCAAGACCTAGGCCAGAAGTTTTGCAAATAGTACAAGAAAGTGGATATAGCTTCCCAAGTGGTCATAGTATGGTGGCAACTGGGTTTTATGGCTTTTTAATATACTTAATATACAAAGAAGTAAAAAACAAAAAAATAAAATACCCATTAATAGTATTTTTATCTATTTTAATATTATTAATAGGTATAAGTAGAATATACTTAGGAGCACATTATGCAACAGATGTAATAGGAGGATGGATAATAGGTGCTGTATATTTGGCTTTCTTTATTAAATATGGATATAAAAAAATAGTAAAAAAATCAAAGAAAACTTTTTAATTTTTCAACACTTTCCTCTTGAAACTTAACGAAGTCATTTAGTAGCTTATCAGTTTCCTTATCTAAATTTTTATTATGATTCAACAATTTTCTGCCTTCAATAATTCCCATATTTGTTCCCTGAATAAGAAGTTCTGCAATTTTTGAATTACTAGTATCTTTTAATGTATTCATTTGAATGCCATACCAAAGCATTGCTTTGCTTGTTATTTTATAATCATTGGGAGCTTCATTATAATTTTTAAAGGCATGATCTACTTTAGTAAGTATATTATTATACATACTATACTCATGTGTTAATGTATCTTTTAAATTTGGTTCTTCGACCTTATCAGAAACATAAGAGATAGCATCCATTCCCATTTTTACACCTTTGCATACTTCTTTTAAAACATCTAAATTTGCTTCCATAAAATCACCTCAAATGTTATTATTTACAAATTTATAAAAAATATATATGTAATTTTAAAATTGAATTAAACAATAAAATAAGTATATAAAAAAGTTGACATGAGAGAAAATAACATATAAAATAATGCGTGCAGGGGCGTATTGCATACGCCCAAAAACAAATTTATTGCAAACGTTGTAGGGGTCGCACTCCTGGGCGACCCGCACTTCGAAGAAATTACTAAAATAAAAGGAGAACCACAAATGATAAACCATGTAACCATTTATGCACACGCAAGCTAATTTAATAAACAATAAATACATAAATATATGCGCTATATTTATGTATTTTTCATATAGAAAAAATATATAAATATGACGTATTTTTTGTGCCAGAAAAAAGATAAACAAAGGAGGAAAACAATGAAAACAAAAAACGGAATTACATTAATAGCATTAATAATAACAATAATCGTAATGCTAATATTAGTAGGTGTAACAGTAACAGTTGCAATTAATGGAGGACTATTTGAAAAATCAAAAGAAGCAGCAAAAGGAACAGAAATAGGAAGAGAAAAAGAAGAATTAACATCTGCAATAACAACAGCATATGACGTAGAAACAGGAGTAATAAAAGAAGATGACTTAAATAAAGCTCTAAATGGTTGGACTGTGGTTGGAAATGGGGATGGCTCATATACTGTAACATCACCAAAAGAAAACAATTATAAAATCACATCAAACGGAACCGTGTTAGAAAAAAATACACTTGCATATATATATTGTCCCAAAGAAGATTGTACAGATAACACACACTTACACAAAGGAGACTATGTAAATTATAAACCAACAACAGTAGCACAACCATATGCTCCAGATAATGGGGAAGGCAAAGGAACATACACAGGATATACAGAAGGAGATTCAGAACAAAGTATTCCACAAGAAAACTTAAATTGGAGAGTATTAGGAAAAGACAATGATGGAAACATATTATTAATATCAGGAGCACCAACAGAGGCAGGATTAAGTTTTAATGGGTATATAGGCTATAACAACTATGAAACAGTATTAAATGATACATGTGAAGCCTTATATAGTAATACAGAATTAAGAGCAACAGCAAGAAGTATAACGATGGACGATATAGATACATATTTGGGCGGAAGTAAATATAAAAAAGAAGAATTTGGAGGAGGCAGTAGCAAATCGGGAGGTTATGGTTATCAAAATGTAAGTGCAATAATTTCAAAATTCAAATATGATAAAGAAACAAATACTTTAACAAAAGAAGACTGTACAATACAAGCAAAAGATTTAACAAATGATGTATATCACTATTATGCAACAACTGGATTAATAGGAACAAAGAATAGAGAAATACTTTTTGGAAAAGAATACGAAAAAACATATTACAATTGGGTTGCCTCTCGTGCGGTCTATGTGGATAGTGGCGATGCTTACTGGTGTGGAAGCGGTGCCCGCTATGCCTATGTTGCTACCGACTACGATTTCAGCTACTCTAACGGCCGTGAGGACAAGGATTCACTTTGTTTGCGCCCCATAGTTTCTCTACCATCCAGTGTTACAATAGAGCAAGTAAGCAAGAAAGATGAAAAAGTAACAGAAACATGGAATGACCCACTTAAATTTTATAAATAGTAGAAATATAAAAATAGGAAGGCCTCAGGCGTTCCTATGATAAGGAGCTTTTAATGAGATTAGTAACGTATCTTCATGTGTGTTTCAAAAAGGTAGTTTAAATAAAGTGATGGCTACACTAGAAATTTTAAAATTTATTCATAATGCTTTTATATCTTGACAGTTTGCAATATTCAATGTAAAATAGAGTGGTACAGAAAGTTAAAATATATTCTAAAAAAAGAGTAAATTTAGTTATATATATTAATCTGAACATTGAAAATTAAATAGAAAGAGGTGCATTATTTATGGGTGGAACAACATTAATAGCCATAATCACCTTTCTTATCTCAGCAGCTGTATGTGTGCCAACAGGTATGGTACTAAGAAAAAAAACAGCTGAGTCTAAAATTAAAAGTGCAGAAAGTGAAGCAGAAAAGATTATACAAAATGCAAAAAAAGAAGCAGAAAATACTAAAAAAGAAGAGATTCTAAAAGCTAAAGAAGAAATTTTAAAGGCAAGAACAGACTTAGATGAAGAGATTAAAGAAAGAAGAGGCGAAATTGGACTACAAGAAAAAAGAATAATCCAAAAAGAAGAAAACTTAGAAAGACGTGCTGATAGTTTTGAAAAAAGAGAAAGAGAATTAGAAAGAAAATTTCAAGCAAACGATGAGAAAGCTAAAAAATTAGAAGAATTAGAAGCAAAACAAACAGAAACATTACAAAGAATTTCTGGACTATCTGGAGAAGAAGCTAAAAAGATGTTACTAGAACAATTAGACAGAAAACTTTGCGATGAAAAAGCAGCACTAATAAAAGAATCAGATGCAAAGGCAAAAGAAGATGCAAATAAAAATGCAAGGGAAATTATAGGGTTTGCTATACAAAAATGTGCAGCTGACCATACATCAGAAACAACAGTATCTGTTGTAGCACTTCCTAATGATGATATGAAAGGTAGAATTATAGGAAGAGAAGGAAGAAACATTAAAACTTTAGAAACATTAACTGGAATTGATTTAATAATAGATGATACACCAGAAGCAGTGATCTTATCAGGGTTTGATCCACTAAGAAGAGAAGTTGCTAAAATTGCTTTAGAAAAGCTAATTGAAGATGGAAGAATTCATCCAACTAAAATAGAAGAAATGGTTGAAAAAGCTAAAGAAGAAGTGGAAGCAATTATTAAGCAAGAAGGAGAAAGAGCTGTTTTAGAAACAGGAGTTCATGGATTACATCCAGACTTGGTAAAATTAATTGGTAAATTAAAATATAGAACAAGTTATGGGCAAAATGTTTTAAATCACTCAATAGAAGTTTCAAACTTGGCAAGAATAATGGCAGAAGAATTAGGATTAGATCCAAAAATTGCAAGAAGAGCAGGACTATTACATGATATAGGAAAAGCATTAGACCACGATATGGAAGGAACACATGTTGAAATCGGTGTTGACATCCTTAAAAAATATAAAGAAAGTGATGTTATAATAAATGCAGTTCAAGCACACCATGGAGACGTTGAACCAAAAACAATTGAAGCAGTACTAGTTCAAGCAGCAGATGCAATATCTGCATCTAGACCAGGAGCAAGAAGAGAAACACTAGAAACATACATTAAAAGATTAGAAAAACTAGAAGAAATTGCAGATTCTTTTGATGGAGTAGAAAAATCATTTGCAGTACAAGCAGGACGTGAAATAAGATTAATAGTAAAACCAGAAAAAGTTTCAGATAGTCAAATGGTTATAATGGCAAGAGAAGTTGCAGAAAAAGTAGAATCAGAAATGGAATATCCTGGACAAATTAAAGTTAATGTAATTAGAGAAACAAGAGCAATTGATTATGCAAAATAAAATGAAAAACCGTCGCAAAAGCGACGGTTTTTCGTGCATTTAAGAAAGAAAGTAAAAGTAATGTTCGCTCCCATCAGATTAGGCTTCCCAAGTATCCACACTTTTAAGCATAAGATTAAACTCTTTTGTATCCTCATCTCTATTAAGAATAAGATAAAAATCCAGTCCAGCATATGAGTTTAAAGAAAGTTCATACTCTATGGTATGAAGGTCATGCTGGAATTCTGAGCTTGAAAAGTAGTCTACTAAAGGGAAGCGACAAAAATCATTGGGGTTTACAACATCCATGTTACATAAATCATTTGGAATGTTAACACAGGATGGAACAACACTTGATACTAACTCCCGTAAGGTCATAATAGTGACCCCTTTCAATATAAAGTCATCGAGACTTTGCTCAATGCCTATCAATTATATCACAGGCTTTACATAAAGTAAAGAAAAAATAAGTTGTAAAAAATTATAAAAGAATATATAATAAAGCATAAAGAGAAAGGAGAATGCAAATGAACATTTTAGTTTTAGGGGATATAGTTGGAGAAAGTGCTGTAAAGAGAGTAAAAGAAATATTGCCAAAAGCGATAAAAGAAAATGATATAAATTTTGTAATAGCAAATGGAGAAAATAGTGCTGACGGCATGGGAATAACATCAAAAATATTTAAAGATTTAATGTGCGCAGGAGTAAATGTAGTAACCATGGGAAATCACACATGGGGTAAAAAGGATATATTTAATATAATAGAAAACAAAAACTTGTTAAGACCAGCCAATTATCCAAAAGATGTATTAGGTAATGGGTATGGAATATATGAATACAATAACAAAAAGATTGCTGTAATTAATCTAATTGGACGTGTAGATATGAATGTTTTATCTGAAAATCCATTTATAGTTGTAGAAGAAATTATAAATAAAATAAAAGATAGTGTAGATATAATTATAGTAGATTTTCATGCAGAGGCAACAGCAGAAAAAATAGCGATGGGATATTTTTTAGATGGAAAGATAACTTGCTTATATGGAACACATACACATGTTGCAACAGCAGATGAAACCATTTTAGAGAAAGGCACAGCTTATATAACTGATATTGGAATGTCAGGACCACAAAAATCAGTAATTGGAATGGATGTAGATGTATCGATAAAAAGATTTGTAACAACACTTCCAGAAAGATATAAAACAAGTACAGATTCAAAAATAGTTTGCAATGGAATAATATTGAATATAAATGACGAAACTTGTCGAGTAGAAAAAATTAGACGAATAAAATTATAATATTTGGCGAATTTAGTGCAATTTACGCGATGAAAACTTCCTTTTTTTACCAAAAATATATAGACATATTATCTAAAATATAATATAAAATAATAGTAACAAATGAAACAAAAGATAGAGTTACAAAAAAATAATTTTAGGAGGCAAAAAATGGAAGTTTTAAAAATTTCATCAAAATCAAATCCAAATTCAGTAGCAGGGGCAATTGCGGGATTAGTAAAGGAGAGTAATAAAGCAGAAATGCAAGCAATAGGTGCAGGTGCATTAAATCAGGCTGTTAAAGCAGTGGCGATAGCAAGAGGATTCGTTGCACCATCAGGTGTAGACTTGGTATGCATACCAGCATTTGCAGAAGTAGAAGTGGAAGGAGAAAATAGAACAGGAATGAAATTAATTATTGAATCTAGAAAATAATTAATTAAAATATATGGGGGCTAATTTATTAGCCCCTTTTTGTTGAATAGAATGGAGAACAATATGAAAACTAATGTGTTCAAAACAATATTTTTTACAATAGTGATACTTCTTACAATACTTGCAATATATATAATTTATAAAGATAATAAAAATGAAAGAATACCTACAAATAGTAAAAAAACAGATGTAAAAATTAATAAAGAAATGAATTTAGGAATATGCAATTTTGATACAATAAATCCACTATTAACACAAAACAAAGATGTACAGTATGTAGATAAACTTGTATTTAATTCACTAGTAAATGTAAACAAGAACTTTGAAATAGAAAATGATTTAGCACAAGAAATTTCAAAAATAAATGATAAAACATATATAATAAAAACAAAAGAAAATATGAACTGGCATGATGGGACAAGCTTTACAACAGAAGATATAGCATTTACAATAGAAGCTTTGAAAAATAAAAAAACATTATATAGCAAGAATGTTGAAAATATTATAAAAACTGAGATTATAGATAAAAGTACAATAAAAATATACTTAGATGAACCAGTAGCTTTTTTTAAATACATGTTGAATTTCCCAATATTAGCCAGTCATGCATACAACAAGCAAACTTTAGAGGCAATTACAAAAGTGCCAATAGGTACAGGTAATTATAAAATAATACAAATAGCTGAGAATGAAATAAAACTAGAAAAAGCAAATAGTGAATTTCAAAGCAAAATAACTGATATAAATATTAAAATATATAAAAGCATAAAAGAGGTATATTCAAAGTTTTCAAAAAAAGAAATAGACTTAATAACAACTCAAAACATATATTACGAAGACTATATAGGAAGTATGGGATTTAACATAGAAATTTCAAAGGGAAGGAAATTTGATTATCTTGCTATAAACAATCAAAAAAGAGAATTACAGAATAAAGAAGTAAGAAAAGCAATTTATTATGCAATAGATAAAAAAGAAATTATATATAATATTTACAATAATAAATACATTGCAAGCAATTTTCCATTAGATTATGGTTGCTACTTATATCAAAATAATGAAGAAAAAGATGAGTATAATCCAACTCAAGCAAAAGGGACATTAACAGATGCGGGATGGAATTACAGAAACAATATATGGAGAAAGGGTAATAGTAAATTAGAATTTAATTTAGTGGTAAATAGTGAAAACGAAGAAAGGGTGCGTGTAGCAGAGTTAATTAAAGAACAACTAGAAAAAATAGGAATAAAAATTAATATAGTAAAAGTAAATAATAATATATATAACAACTATTTAAAAAATAAAAATTATGATATAATCCTAACTGGAAATATAATTCCTTTGTATCCAGACTTGAATTCATATTTGGGAGAAAGCAACTTATCTAATTTCAATAACAAAGAAGTATTTGAAATATTAAAACAAATAGATAGTATAGAAGATAAAGAGCTATTACAGCAAAAATATAATAGGATATATGAAATTTATAAAGAAGAAATGCCATTTATTAGCTTATACAATAATGTCAATTTTATATTATATTCAAGAGAGCTAAAAGGTGACTTATCAAGTAATTGGTATGATGTTTTTTATAACATAGAAAATTGGTACAAAATAAAATAATAATAACAATAAAATAAATTAAAAAAATGCTTGACAAAATAAAATTATCATATATAATAATACCAAACAAGCGTTTGAAACAAGAAACTTAATTTGAGGAGGAAAAATAATGAGCGAGCAAAACACAGAAAAAAAGAGAGCATTGGAAGTAGCATTAAGTCAAATTGAAAAACAATTTGGAAAAGGATCAGTAATGAAACTTGGTGAATATCAAGCAATGAATGTAGAAGCAATTCCAACAGGAGCATTAGGATTAGACATAGCCTTAGGTATAGGAGGAGTTCCTAGAGGAAGAATAATAGAAATATTTGGACCAGAATCTTCTGGAAAAACAACACTTGCATTACATATAATAGCAGAAGCACAAAAAATGAATGGAGAAGCAGCATTTATAGATGCAGAACACGCTTTAGACCCAGTATATGCAAAACATTTAGGAGTAGATATAGATAACCTAATAGTTTCTCAACCAGACACAGGTGAACAAGCATTAGAAATTACAGAAAGTTTAGTAAGAAGCGGAGCATTAGATGTAATTGTAGTAGACTCCGTTGCAGCATTAGTACCAAAAGCTGAAATAGATGGAGACATGGGAGACTCACACATGGGACTACAAGCAAGACTTATGTCACAAGCATTAAGAAAATTAGCAGGAGCTATAAACAAATCAAAAACAGTTATAATATTTATAAACCAATTAAGAGAAAAAATAGGAGTAATGTTAGGAAACCCTGAAACAACAACAGGAGGAAGAGCATTAAAATTCTATGCATCTGTAAGATTAGATATTAGAAAAATAGAAAATATAAAACAAGATGGAGAAATAGTAGGAAACCGTGCAAGAGTAAAAGTTGTAAAAAACAAGGTTGCACCACCATTTAGAGAGGCAGAATTTGATATAGTATATGGCAAAGGAATATCGAAAGAAGGAAATATTCTAGATATGGCAGTAAACTTAGACATAATAGAAAAAAGTGGTTCATGGTTTAGCTATAATGGAGAAAAAATAGGACAAGGAAGAGAAAATGTAAAACAATATCTACACAACAATCCAGAAGTAATGGAAGAAGTAGAGAAAAAAGTTAGAGAAAACTTTGAAGAAGCATTTGAAAAAAGTTTAGGAGACAACGAAGAAGACGAAGACACAGAAGAATAAAATATATTTATAAATAGGAATTTGTGTGAGGGGGAATTCTAGGGACTGTCCTTCAAAATCACCAAACCTGGGGATTTTGGGGACTGTCCTGAATTCACCCGGAACTAAGCAAATTCCAA
>ENA-OPDF01000533-OPDF01000533.1-human-gut-metagenome-genome-assembly--contig:-NODE-533-length-26921-cov-3.600945_pt1 | contig 26921 bp, 20 predicted proteins | sample MGYA00241575_ERZ501501 | MGnify/ENA primary metagenome ERZ501501 (study PRJEB25962, sample SAMEA1972229) | human gut metagenome | biome: human gut; feature: human-associated habitat; material: faeces... | reverse complement strand
AGGCTTGACCTGTTACTAATGTCGTTATGCCATAGATCGCACTGAGAATTAACGTTATGACTATTCCTCGCTTTGTTTCCTGATCTGGTTTCCTCATTGTTTAATTGCTCTCCCGGATAAAAAATACGCTATACTTTTCCTAGCTGATCCTAGTTTTCAGTATAGCGTATACTATTTATTTTTTTCAAGTCTTTTGCGCCAAAGTACCTTTTTGGACGTCATTTGTTCTTTCCGTTAATACTTTATTAACATGTCGGCTGTGAATGTTTCGTCCTCCCATTCAAAAGATGTGACTCCACCCAACTGATCCGCAGCTTTTTTTATACTGCTTACACCTATACCATGTAATCCATTTCCTGACTTACTGGATTTAAGGTTCTGAGTGTCAACCTCATCTGATGAATTTATAACACAAATTCGAAGTTTCTTATCGACTTGTATCATTGAAATGTGAATATATTTATTGACACATGAACAGCGCTCTGCTCCTTCAATTGCATTATCAAGAAGATTAGCGAGTATCCGACAAATCAGCATATTGTCTATGGTCATTGATTCAAACACGTTTATCTTAGTTGTGAATTGTATATTTTTATTTAATGCTTCCTGCCATTTCATATTGATAATAGCATCAACGGATGAAATACCTGTGTAGCATATTCCACCTGCGTCTGATAAGCTGTTTGATAAATTCTCCAGATGCCTAATTGCCTCATTTTGATTTCCATAGCGGAACATAGATCTTGCCACAGATATCTGATTATTTATATCATGCTTTAATTGCCTTATCTCGTTGTATTTACTTTCAATCAGCATATAATTTTCTTCTTCTGATTTAAGTCTCTGTTCCATGACTTTCAATTTCAATTGATTTGCATATGTATCAAAAAAGTTAAACACAAATAAATTAAGTGCAAGTAATCCAATAACGGAAATCAAATAATTTATAGTCTGTCTATGGGTTAACCCATATGACACAAAAATCCCATTAAGAATGACCACACTTAAAATCGGTATTAATATAATTGACAGCCAGTTCTTTAATGGAATATCTTTCTGCTTGTTTTTTGAATACTCTATTATATATACCGAAAACCAGAAACAAAATAGCTTTGAACAAGCCATTCCAATATATCTGCCTAAACCTGAATTTAATTGATCCAAGGGGCTTCCGAAATTCAATATATAAAGTATTCCCATTGGAAGTGATTCTGAAGCAAGTATTACTATCAAGAATATTAATGAACAAAAAAGTTTTTTACCGAATTTACATTCAAACATTATGTTGGAAACAGCTGTCATCAGTACAAAAGTAGCGATCAAGTTGATCCATGGATATTCAAAAAATAATGTTACTGCTGCAAGAATCATAGAGGTAAGCAGTGTTGCCGGAAATATTGCTCTTTTTCGAACTCTGAAGCTCTCTTTCATCATATTGTACAAGTAAAAAATTATAATTGAGCTCTCAGCAATGCAATTTAGAATTTCTATAATTAATTCATTAACAGACATTAGCCCCACCTGCTTCTGCTAAATTTCAAAAAAGCTTTTGTGATATTTTCAAGATGATTTCTGCTGACGTATAGGCTTTTGCCATTCTTCAGAAATACTTGATTCTTTTTAATGTAGTCAATATTAGTAATGTTTATCAGAACGCTTTTATCGGAACGTACAAATAAACATCCTTCTAACATTTTCTCATAGTCGCCCAGTTTACCCTTTTGATAATAGTGTTTATTCAACGTATGGATGACTATTTGATGTGAATAAACCTCTATATACAAAATATCGACTGTAAGAAGTTCTTTCTCGATACCATCGTCAATGACTTTAATGTATTTCTTATTTCTATAATACTCTTGAACTGTATCGCTGAGTTGTTTCAAATAAATGGACTTGGGTTGATTTTTTAATATATATCTGAATGCCTTAACTTCATAGCCTTGATAAACGAATTTGTCAAAACTGGTCATAAAAATAAGGATCACATTTTTATCAATTTGCCTTAAAAACTCAGCCGTCTGCAAACCATTCAAATCTTTCATCTCAATATCAAGAATAACTAAATCATATTTATCTTTTGAAAATTGTTCAATAAATGATTCTCCGCTTTCGAATTCTGAAAATTCGAATTCGTTTTCATGAGTCTGCAGCGAATTGATGTCATTTTTTAATTTCTCAATGTAAGTTTTTTCATCGTCACAAATAGCAATTCTCATAAAATCACTCCTTTATTTTATTTTAACACAAAATCCCAACTTTTTCAATATAAATCGAAATCATTAATATAAAATAAACAAAATTTACTGATTTAATGTTTTCGATTATTATTTGCATAAATCTGTATTTATGTGAAAAAGCACGGTCTATGAAACAATTTATCCATAGCTGTGCTTTTTTGGGGAGGCGATTGACTTTTATTTATCCGAATACCACAATCCGTTGCTTTATCAATTTTTCTTCCAGCTCTTTTTGAATTTAAGCATATTTTTTATTTTTCTACAACGGTTAATATATTTATTTCAAAAAATCAATCCAAGCTCTGTGTGAAATTCTCTTTAATTCCCATATCCTGCTTTTTCAACCTTATCATCCTCCGCAGCCTGCTGTCGACTGTTCGTCTGACCGATTTATACTTCTGTGTATAATCATCTTCAATGCACCTACTTAAATTCACAAACAATCCCATAACAGTATTTCTAAGTAGCATATTTTCAAAATGCCCCATATCGTCAAGCATATTCTGAGCGTACTCATTACCGTCGTTTGCGGACTTTGTAAGCCATTGGGCAGCCTTTTCCTTATCTTTTTCAACTCCCTCTGCCCCGAAAAGATAAAGCCTGCCGAGCTGATAAGTTGACCACATATTTTCAGCGGATTTTTCAAAATATTCGATGGCTTTAGGAATATCAATCTCCGTTCCAAGTCCCTTTTTGTACATAGCACCCAGTTTGTAATATAGATTATCGTCCGCCTGACCCTTGCTTTCAAGTTCAAGAAAACCGGATAATGCGACCTTGTAATATCTTTGTGCGGTTTCTTCACTTTGACTTACATATTCGCCTTTATCGTACATTTGAGCAACAGCGTATGGGGCATAAGGCTGTCCCTGTTCAGATGATTTGCGATACCACAAAAACGCCTGCGACAAGTCTTTTTCCACACCGTTGCCGTAGTAATATAAATTGGCGAGACTGTATTGTGCGAATTTGTTGCCCTCCTGAGCTGACTTCAAAAACCATTCAAATGCCTTTTCATAATCTTGTTCCGTTCCCAGACCATAGCAATGCATTTTTCCGATTCTATACCAAACGTAAGAACGCATATCCACGGGTTTCATGACCTGCCCTTTGTATTTTGGTTCATATGGAAACATAAAATCTGAGTCCGGCTCGATCTCCATAAAACCCTGAAATGCTTCTTCGTAGAATGAAAAAGACTTTTTTTCATCTTTTTCGCCGAGTTTATCAGTAGAATAGAGTTTGCCCAGATCTTGAATAGCAAGAACATTACCTGCCCCTGATTCGTTAAGCAAAAGCTGCTCCGCTTTTTGAAAATCTTCAAGCTTTGATCGCTTGTTATAAATCAGCTTGCAGGCTTCTTTGTAGGAACTACTCCACTTGAGGTAATATTTGCTTTTCGGAGCGTCATCAACATCGACTGTTACCGCATTTTCACCACTCCAAATGAAATCTTCGGCTGTCAGATCATCGTTATTTGAAAATGTCACTTTATCATTTTCGGATTGCTCAGATTCATCGAACTGTGGAGAAATATCAACATAAAAGTCATCATTCTCAAATTGTTCTGTTGGATCGGGTTCTTCAATTTCTACATCAATGACAGGATAATTCATGTCAAGCACAGTTCTGATTATCATATTCCGCACAGGCTGAAAAACTTTGTTATCAACCAATGGCGGCAGTTCTTTTTCTTTTTGCGTATAGGTCTTGTATTTCAAGCTCTCCAAACTGCACCATTTTTCATAAAACTGACGGATATTATCGTCATTTGCAAGTTCCGAAAAAATGCTGTTGACTGTTTCTTTGACCTCCTGAGGAAGATATCCATATACTTTTTTGCCTTTAACATTCTGTAACTGAGAATATAGTTTGCGGATAAGATTTTCAAGCTGCGGATTTTCAAAATCGCTTTGCTGAATTTTTCTGACAACACTTTCAAACTCCGTTTTTGATACTGCTTTCAATTCGTCACGGCTTAATGTCTGCTCCTGATATATGGACTGCAAATCATCGTGAAATATATCGTTTGCAAAAGCTGAACGAATCTTATTAATTTCCTCGTTTGTTAAGAATCCTTCCTTTGTATTTTCGGAATAAACAAGCAGATGAATATGCGGGTGATGAGTCGTGTCATGAAATGCGGCGTACCATTTTAAATTGCATAATGAAATTTTCTGATTTTTTGCAATATCTGAAATGTGACGCATAACAAGCTGCCGCCACGCTTCCGAATTATCGTAGCCAAGTCTAATTGCATCTTCACGACGAAGTGAAATTACGTGGGACCAGACATTGCCTTTGTGATTTGCTATTTCGTTAGCTACCCTGTCAAGAATTATCGGTTCATCTTTTTCATTGAAAAGACCATGAGAACCTCTTTTCTGAACCCCCGGACGCATAGCCATGTAACCGACAAAATTCTGACGATTACCGATGACGTCAGCGTTACGCTCAATGATCGTACTGATTAGTTCCGAAGCGTTTTCTACAGTAGGGTTCGCAGTGTAGTCCTCATACTCAAGGTATCTTTTAGCTTCGGGAAAATCTGAAAGCAGATCACGAAGCAATTCTTGTTGGTTTTTAGTAGCGTTATCTTTTCTGTCAATAGTGTTTTGATCCCGAACCTCAACTGTTTCACGGGTTGCGATATACTTTGTGTAATTTCTGCGCTTGTTTTTACTTTTCTGTGTACCGCTTTTCAGATAGCGGCTTGTTACGATTATTTGCGATAAAGCTATAGTATCTCCTCCTAACCAATATTCAGTTTGTTTCTTGGATGCTTTGTTTTAAGTATCTCTTTTTGTTTTGCAGACGTAACATGTGTATAAATCTGAGTTGTAGTTATTGAACTATGTCCCAACATTCGCTGTATGTATCGGATATCCACATCTTCTTCCAAAAGCAGAGTTGCAAACGAGTGACGGAACATATGGGGCGTTATGTGCATTTCAATACCGCATTGTCTGCAATAGGAACTCAGCATATTTCGCACCGACTGCTCTGTCATTCTTCTGCCGAGCTTATTGACGAAAAAGTACCCTGAGACGGCGATCTTATCTTCAAAAAGCAGTCTGTACCTTTTAAGTATGCTGAGCACAGCCATATTTTCCACAGGTATAAGGCGTTCTTTTGAACCTTTGCCATAGAACTTAACGGAGCGTCCTAAAAGATCAACATTTTCCGGTTTGAGAGTACATATTTCGGCTATCCTTGCACCTGTTGCGAAAAGCAATTCGATCACAGCGGCATTTCTGACGGCACATTTCATTTGGTAAGCACTTTTGGCTGAACTTATCTGCTGATAAGAAAAAGAAATTATCTTAGCGATCACGTCGAGAGGTATCGTTTTTGGCAGCAGCACAGGTTCTCTGATCGAAGTTTCAAGCTTATCAAATGGATTAAAATCTATGTAGTCTTGCAGCAAAAGAAAGTGGATAAAAGCTTTTAGGGTTGCAAGCTTACGCTTTACGGTTTTCGGCTTGTACTTTTTATTCAGGCACTCGATATAATCCCACAATGCTTGTTTTGAAAGCGTATCGGAAAACAGCACATACTGCGAAAGGTCGATTTTGTATGCACGCACAGTTTTCTCGCTAAGCTTTTTATGGTAACGGCAATAATCAAGAAATTGGTCTACAAAAGGTCTATATTCAAACATCAAAACAGCTCCTTAAAAATACTGAGGCAAAGCAATTTGGTCAACATTCACAAATAGCACTAATGCTTACGAATAAATTTGCTTTTAAACCTACCTTATATTATATCAGAGTTGTTTGAGTTCGACAAATTTAGACGATTTGTGAATTTTTACAAAGTTTTCAAAAGTTGATTGACTTTTTTAGGAAAGTGTGATATGGTGTTATATGTGACGAGGGTTATTGAAGGATAACTCTTTATTATCAACTTAGGAGAAATAAAATGTCTGATTTCCAAAAAAATTCAAGTAACTTTGAAGATCTGTGTTTAAAAATAGTTAAAAAACTTTTAGGAAATTCATTGAATAAAATAAAAAAAACGCAGCCATCAAAAGATGGAGGATATGATATTGATGCAACAATAAAATATAAAAATAAACAGTACAGCGTATTATTCGAATGCAAACTCCGAGGGAAAAATGTTAACTTACGAGATATTGCAGCGAACGTCATTATTGCCTATAACAATTGTACCGACAGCTTAGTTTTTATGATTAATCAGTATTTCACTCCACAACTTGAAGAACAATTATTGCGTTTTAGAGATTCAAGTCAATTGAATATAAAAGTATTAATAGGATCAGATATTGAAAATGTCATCCAGAATAACAATATACCTGTAAGTACAGAGTTGGCTGAGCTTTTAAAAGATAATAATAAAAGCAGAAAAAACAAACATATATCATCACTTGTTTTAAACACTGATTCCGAAAATATATGCAAGCAGATTATTGAAAAACCACAAGTTAATTCTGATAATAAAGAATCAGATTTTATTGCACAGGTTTATTCAAATGAGCTTAATAGAGCCGTTTCACTACTCAAAAATAATAAAAGCTTTATTGTTCAAGGCTATATTGGCATGGGCAAAAGTGCTTTTGTAAGAAAAATATTAAACACTGTCGACTGTATGTGTATAAGGTTAAATGCGGATGTGTGTCAGAATCAGGAACAAGTCATTCTTCATTTGATTCGCAATATTTGGGGATTACCGGACAATAGTTTTTTAGGTATGTTTGAGGAAGACGATATTGATTACATAACTCGTACTATCAATGACAATTATTCTATGGAAACTTGTAAATTTATAAAATACATATTAAACCAAACCTCTCTTTCTATAAAAATAGAGGCAAACTATATATTATGTGAATATTTAGTATGTATAATGAAACGCCATTATCCTAAAACAAAGTACGTTGTATATTTTGATAATTTTCATTCCGCTAATCAGGAAGTTAATGATTTCTTTGTATATTTGATCAATCTTTTTTCGGAAAAAGACATTCCATGTATAATTGAATATGATTTATCAGAATATGACCTGCAAAAGCAGAACCTGATGGCTTATAACAAAATAATTAATAAATATGCCATTATAGATATTGCCACTCTCACTGAAGAGCAAGCAAAAACTTGGTTTATCCAGGAATTGAATATCACAGAAAAAACTGCGAATCAAATTGTAAAAAGAGTAGGTACGCGATTTTATAATATAAAATTCATTTCCCAAAATCTAAAAAGAAGAATGCATACGCCAAACTTCGAAAAAGCAATGGAATTATTGGATATGTTGACACCAAACGATCTGTCCGATATAACATCGCAAATAATCAACTCTTGTAAGAAAAAAGATAAAAAACTATTTTATCTGCTAAAAATGTTGAACTGTCGCATTCCCATTGATTTGTGTTCATATTTGAATTTATCATACAGTTCACTTTTAAAAGAAGGAATCATCGTCAGAGAGGATCGCTATATATTTGTCTCAAATGAATTTGTTAAACAGGCTGTAATGAAAGAAACGTCTGATTTGGTAAATGAGCAAAATATTTCCGAATTGATTTTAGATTTCTGTACCCATAATCCTGGAAAATATAAAGATGTCATAATATATGGCTTATTTTACGCAGGCAAACTGGAGGAAGCTACAAAAGAAATAGATTTGTTAATCAAAGAACTTGGTCAAAAGCGCAATTTCACGTTAATGTTGGAATTCATTGAACTTGCAATAACTATTTCTGAAAATAACAAAAATGCTCACGCACTGTCAAACTATTTAATAAAAAAGCTTGAAGTATATGCAATCATTAAATCACTTATGTTGGACAAGGCAAGATTGACATTAGACCACTTGCAAACATTGGTGAATTCGGGACAGTTGGACTTACTTGATGAATCCTATTCAGAATTAGCAATCTGCTATTTTAAGGGTACTATCGCACTCAAAGACTATGCATTTTCAGATGATCTTCTGAATGAACATTATAAGTACTTTAAAAACTGCATAGATGGATTAATGAAAGATAATCCGGATGATTATCTTGGAAAGGTGTGCAGCAATTACGCAATCTACATAAAAGAAACCAAGGGCAATTCTGCGGCACTGGAAGTTTTTGGTGCAGCTTTGAAGGCTTTACCTAATTCCCAGACCCTGTATATTGAACATCTCAGTCATCTTGCCTGCATTTCATTGTCATACGAACCCCAAAAGTCATATGAATATTACAGTAAAATAATAGAAAAAGTAAACAACAGCCAAACCTTCTACTGCTTCCCCTTTCACGAATATGGGGACAAGGCTATGTGCAAAGTGCTTTTGAAAGAGGTTAATAAGGCCGTCTCTCATTCTGACCTTGGCATCAAATATGCTGAATCGCACGGCGTATTTGATGAAGTTGGAAGAATACTTAATATAAAAGGCTGCGCTTTTTTACTGGCTGACAAAGTATCGGAAGCTGTAAAATGCTTTAAAGAAGCGACAGAAATAATGGAGTATTCAGGATATAAGCACTATAGTTGGCGTAGCAAACTAAATTATGTAAACTATTTTATCACTTCTGGAAACAAAGAAGAATTAATAAAAATGCTATACGATGCGTACAGCATTTTTAAATCCGGATTAATTACAAAAGTTCAAAACCTAATTGAATCATGTGATGATTTTATCTCCAGTAGGGAATACCTGGTGCTTCTTGTTGTAGGCAAGTGCAGCCAGCTATTATTTGACACAAAAGCAAGTCAAAGAGCAGATTATATCTCGGCTGAAAAAATAGCTGATGAATTCAGATTTCCTGACAAAATAAAAAAACATTACCTCAAGACAATAAATCAGCTCATTAATCATCACGAACAGCTTGAACTGAAAAGCATTTATATTTATAATGGAGATATTTTTATTATTGGATAGATTCTAAAAGGAAAAGCTCGTTTTGCTTTGCAAATGAATACAAAAAGCAGTTATCAGCCGAAGGTGATTGAGAAGAAAAAGCTGAAATAGCGTTTCTTTTGGCGGAAACAGCTTCTTTGTTTCCATAAACATAGATCCAGTGAAAAGTGGTAAGATTTTTAGGCGGTTGGAAAATATCACTTTTTCTATTTGGCCAAACATCTTCATTTTCAGTATGTATCAAATAAGAAAGAACTTTTATGGGATGATTAATGATTCTTAGTGCATCATATAAATACATTGCACAGGCATAATGATCCCCATGCAAATCAAATATTGACGGGGCTGCGATTAAACTCGGCGAACATGATCTTATTGCGTATACCAAGTCGTCAAGGAAATTCTGACTTGTGTATTCAGCTTGAGTTTCCGTATGCAAAGAATGGACAGTTTCCTTATTCGCCGGATGATATGTACAAGATGATACAGGAGAATTTTGCTGTTCAGGAGTGCTTCTTAAGCGCATTAGAAAGCTTTTTTCTTTGCTCATTCCGGTATCTGCATATCCTAAGTACAGCATATGATCTTCACATATACCAAGTAATGACAGCGCATTCAAACTTTCATAATAACGTGTATATGCATAGTCTATTCCCCTGTAATCTCCGTTTGTCGCATACAGTATGTTTACAGTTCCATTTTTCTCCAGCACATTATGCATCAGTAAAAATGCGCTTAGAATCTCATCATCTTGATGTGGAGCAATTACAAGAAGATTCATTTTTACAACCTCATAAGTTCCTGCAAAATTTTGAGATTTTCAGTATCATTGGTACAATAGATTACATTTTTTTCTATTATATCATGAAAAAAGCCAAAAGCAACAAATGAAATTAAATTTCTGACTCTTAACCCATCTATTTCGTTCATCGCAAGAAATAATTCCGGCAGCATTGATTTCTCTAATTTTTGCTGTATAATAAAATCATGGATTAACCTGGCTACACCGGCTTCGGGTTCGCCAACCGCTGTTTTTTCATGATCTATCATGCAGATTTGTCCATCGAAGAAATAAACATGGTCAAATGTCAGATCGGTATTCACAGCACATAGCCTTTCCAAAGTGTTTTCTTCATCAGTTGAGGAAAAATGTTTTACGCAATCAATTAAGACCATGAAGATACAGCTTGGTATGCTTGATCTATTATAATTAAGCATTTCTGCTGCAGTTTGCCAACATAATTTACCTGAGAAACGGCAAGAAGGGTCAAAAAAGAAATCTTCAATTTCATTGTTCAGCTTCTCAATTGTTTTGTCGGGAGTATCATTCAATAATATTATGTCAATGTATTTTTCTCGTTCATCTTTGCTTATCTGACAGTTGTTCAGGACATTTTTTATGCACAACTTAAGTCTGTCAACACTTGATACATAGAAAGGTTCTGCTTTTTTTAGCAGGAGAAGAGCATGAAACTCATCATATCCTACCAATAATGGGCTATTGATTCTCTTATAAGCCTGTAATTCAGTTTTAAACATTTTACCGGCATTACGAGCATACTCATTTTTACGAACAGGATTATACATAGGACTTATTGCAAGGCGGGTGTAAGTCCTTTTTATAACATATTGATTGTTATTGCATTTTACCATAAAATCGTGCATTTGTCTACTCTATTATATGAGTTTGACTGTAAATTTTTTCGTTTACGCCCGATTTAACGTCGTTTCTGCTAATCGTTGGTAGAAAATATAAGTGTGAATGCCACTTTTTTTCTACCATTTTTTCTACCAAAATCACACGTTTTTTGATTTCTTTTTCTTGATTCCAATTTCGTTGATTATATTTTATAATGTTGACATCTGCGATTCTCCCGTACCTTCGGGACTATCGCTTTTCTTTTTTCTACCACCGGTCTTTTTGGGCGGTGTTTTACTTGCTGCCTTTGACGTTGACTTTCTTCTTGTGGCCTTTTTCTTTTCGGCAGGCTTTTCAGCTTCAGGTTTATCCTCTGACTTACCGCCGAGAACCCTTGCGATCGTTTCAGCCGAATTGACCTTTGCATTGTATTCCAAATGGCTATAAAGATTCGCTGTGATAGTAAAATTGCTATGTCCGAGCCATTCCTGAATAGCCTTCATCGGAACATCATGAGCAAGAAGCAAGCTCGCACAGGAATGACGGAGGTCATGGAAACGCAGATGCTTCAAACCATTTCGGGTAATGACGTAATGGAAGTGCTGTGTCACATACCCCGGCGAGAGCATATTGCCGTAGTTGTCACGACAGATAAATCCGTCGAACTCCTTGTTGTAGCTCTTTCCGCAAGCCTTTTTGAACTTGACTTCCGTTTTCTTCTTTTCAAGAAGCATTTCCTCAATGTGAGGAATCAGCGGAAGAGTTCTTCTTGTGGAATTGGTTTTCAGCCTGGTCTCTACAAAGATCTTCATCTCACCGTTTTCGTCGTAGTCACTTACGATCTTACGCTGGATCGTGATAGTCTTGTTCTTGAAGTCGATTGCATCCCACCTCAGACCAAGTATCTCGCATCTTCTAAGACCATAATATGCTGCAATGTTCACTACAAGTTCCAGTTTGTCGCCCTTGAAAACCTCAAACAGTTCATTCAGCTCATCAGCATTGTAGAAGGTAGCTTCGTGCCTGTCAGCTCTCGGTACTACCAACTTGTCCATAGGGTGCTTTGGTATCAGTTCCATTTTTACAGCGTAGGCGAATGCGGAATGCAATGCCAGATAATACTGCTTTGCGGTACTGCCCTTGCAGCCACTATCCAGTTTGTAGTTGAGATAGTTCTGAATGTGGTTATGATTGACCTGTCCAAGTGTGAGATTCGGATAGTTTTCGTTAATGTACTCCATGTATCTCTTGCTAACCCTGCGGTAACAAAGGTGTGTGGTACGAGCTACATTCGGTTTGATGTATGTCAGCCACTCGGAAAAGAAATCATCGAGCAACATATTTGAAGTGGTTTCATCGCTCATCACAGCATACGGCACAGCGTTTGCAGACTTGACAGCGATCTCACCCGATGAAATGCTCTTATCGAACTCCGCAACAATAGCATCGACTGCTTCTTTCAGAGCTTTCTTTGAACACCTCTCAGGCAATTCCGTGTTTACCCACTTACGCTTACGCTTTCCGCTGTGATCTTTATAGTCAAAGACAACATAATGCTTTCCGTTCTTCACGGAAGTAATGTATTTGTAAGGCAGACTTGCTTTCATTTCTAATATCCTCCTTTGAGTTGAAAGCGGTAGAAGTCTGCTGTTGACTACTCTATTATAGCGCGTAACCAAATATAATGCAATACGATCAGACCGCTTTTTCCTTTTTTCGGCGCTTTACACTGGGGAATTCTCCGATTTTTGTAAACTTTTTTCCTTTAGCTCAATCACAGAGGATTTTGTCACTCTGACGATGCGTCCCAAGTCAAGCCTTGTGAGCTTTCCCTGCTTTACTAATAGGTATGCGTAGTTACGGCTGACACCGAGCATTTCGCATACTTGTGGTATCGTAACCACATCAGGATATTTCCTGAACATCTGTCTAACGGATTTTTTCGGCATAACGCTCCTCCTATCTCTCAGGAAGAAGAAAAAGAAAACAAATAGCGTTGATGTTTCATATTCAGTTTTCAAGATACTGAGCCGACCTTATCGGACGGCGTACATCGTCTGTCGGTTATTTTTATGTCCAAAGATTGATGTACTGTTGGCAGCTCCTACTCAGAGAAGTAGAAGCTCCCGACGGCACATCGACCGTCGTTCAAAACAAGGAGGTGTGTGTGAAGCACCATAGGCAGTACCCGATGAACGGATACTCCCGACAGCGTTTCAGCTATCGTCCTGTTCGATAAGGGGCAGGATACCCTCTTTCTTTAACTGGTAATAGATGAATATGCGGCCCTGCTGCGTCCAATATGAATGGACTTTGGCAGTAGGATCACCATTCTTATCGTAAACAGTGTGTGTCTTTGACTTCATATATCCTCTGTCAGCATACTTCTGATACAGAAGCCATATCTGCCCCTGCTTATACTGTATGCCGTGCTCATGAAGCCACTTGTTCAGCCATATCGCAGACTTGCCGTAGTCCTTTGCGATAGTGCTTATGGTCATAAGCCCTTCGGATTGTAGCACCATATCACAGTAATCGGCTTTCGGTTTCATGACCTCGATTTGCTTTGCCTGAACAGCAGTTGTTTCAATTAGATTATTATTCTGCTGATTTGCAAGCTCCAGTTTCTGGTCAGCGATCTGTAACGCTCTCGCCATGACAGCATCGGGACTGTTCCATTGCTTTTCAAGGTTCAGGAAATATTCACGGCAACGCTTGCCGATCTCGGTACGCTGTATCATACAGAGCTGCTTTGCCATATCAATAGTCAGGTTATGGTCAATCTGTTTCTGCGGCATAGCTCTGCCATCTTCACGGAATACATTTTTGAACACCGTGAAAAAGTCCGTATTTTCACGGAATCCGTAATCACGCATCCGGTCAAACCATAATGCATAGTGTGTTTTGATCTGAAGCACTTTGTGAAGCTCCCGTCCGCTTACGGTGCGCAGATCGTTGTTATATCTCACAGCTATTGAAATCTCATTCATATGTAACACCCTCTCTCTTTCTTGTCGGTGTTTTTGTGTTTGAAAAGAACCCCTGCTATTGTCGGGAACGGAATCCCGTCCCCGACACAGGAGCGACAGCGTATGGCTGTCTATTTGAAAATAGGAGAAATGGAACTGTCGCATTCAGAGATGTTTTTGGCAGAACCCAAGCCGTCAGCTCAGGCTCTCCCGACAGCATCTCTGCTGTCTTAGTGAAAGGAGTTTCGATATATCATCGAAAAATGAAAGAAAAAAGCGAACCTTCGGAAACGGCACAGCCTGAAAATGGACAAAAAAGCCGCGCCGTTCCCTCAGCTCTATATAACCTTCAACAAGAAGGAGGATCGTGAGAAATACTGTGTCCGCTTCGCACCAGCGGAATGAACCCCTTCACCTTACTACCGTGAAAATCGAAAAAGTGGGAAAGAATTTCATGATTTTTTTGCTTCAAAAAGAAAAAATCGGCATTTTGCACAAAAGCAACTATTTGTTTTCGTGCATGATGATATACTCTTTCAGCTTTTCCTTTGCAAGCCTGAGCCGATACCTCACCTTATCTTTTGTAATGCCATACTTGCTGGCGAGATACATCAGAGTCACCTTGCTCGTGCCATAAAAATAGTCCTTAATAAGCTCATATCCCTCCGGAAACTCTGCTTTGAGCATCTCCATTGCGATAGGCAGGAAATCAAGCCGAGCCTGAAACATCGCTTCTTTTTCGGCTGCTATTTCGTTTACGGGAAGTGTAGAAGGATCAGCTAGAACTGTTTCGATCTCTTTATAATCCACGGAAAACGCACGGAAGTCAGCTTCTTTTTCCTCAAGCCACATTTCCTGGCGTCTGAGCTTGTTATATTCCTTTTCGATATGTTGCGGCACGTCATCTCCAAAGTGTGTATAGAAAAATCTCCCCATTACTTGCCGTCCTCCATATCAGATGTCAGGTTCGTAAGAGGTTTCATACCGAGCTTCTTCATGCGAGCATTATAAGCTGTAAGGGTATAGCTCTCGTTGTAGGCACAGCCGTTCAGGTAGTCAGTGAGGATATAGTCAGCCTGGCTCTTGAAGCCGTATGTGCCGGGGATCAGATTATCGCTTTTGAAGAAAAGGTGTCTCTGCCTGAATGGGTGAAGTCTGAGAGCGATACATACTGCACACAGATACCGCTGCCGTATTGTTCTCTCATTTTTCAGGTAACGGGAGATCGTACACTGGCTTATACCCGTCATTCTTGCAAACATATCCTGAGTGATACTGTACTCGTTCAGATAACGTGCAAGTGCATCACCAAAGGTGTCTGCATCCTGAAGAAGCCTATTGTCCGTCCCAAATATGTAGATGGCATAGCTTTGGGGTTCTTCTATTTCAGTGAACAGCGGAATCCGAGGAATCTGAATAATAGTTTTCATAAAAATCTCCGTCCTTTCCGTCGGACGGAGAAGCGCAAATGAACACAGTAATCCTGTCATTCGGTTCTTGACCGTCCGACAATCAAACATTACTCGTTCATTTGACTGTTCATTATTCAGTTGTCCATACAGTGATCGAGTAACCCTATTGCGCATTAGGTTCACTGTATGGAGCAGAGTCCTCATATCGGACTGCTTACTCACATAATTATAAACCAAACAGCGCGAAAAAGCCAGATAACAACCGTTTCCGAACGGAATAATCGTTATCGTTCAAAACACCGTATTTCCGCATTTATGTGATACCGCCTTTGTGATACACTCCTTTCTGAGAATGATACTTTTTATCAGTAGACAAGCAATAAAGCATCTGATTATGTATTATTCCAAAAGGAATAATTTTCACAGAACTTTCATTTTACAAGGCAATATTTCATCATTCTATCACATTTTGGCATAGAAAAAACGGTCTGATCTGCTCAGACCGCCTTTAAGCTGTATGCTATGGGCATACTTACTCAGCATTTGTTACAGCAAAGAAGAAATCCGCAAGGCAATCATTGCAGACTGTCATCTATTGTTATTGTCCTGTACACAGCTATCACCTCCGTAAAAATCGAAATATCCGATCAAGTCTGTATGGTACTGTATAGGAACAAACAAAAGCCGAGCTGTATGCTTGTCATATTATTACTACACCGGAAAACCGGATATAACCTGTGATTATAAGAAAAGAGCCGTTATCTAACAGCTCTCGTCGTATCGGAACTTTGAATCCACTGGGTTCAAAGTTCTTAATCATGGAGCGTTCATTCACCGATGATTTCCTCATCAGTAAGCTCGATTTCTCCATTCTCTTTTTCATATTCCTTTATTTTTTCTTTCACAAGAGTTTCGATCATGTTAGTCATAGAGCGGTTCTGTGATTCAGCAATCTTTTTTATCTTTGCATGGTCAATCAGATTCAGGCGAAGCGTAAACGAAGTTTTTATAATAGCCATAGCGATACCTCACTTTCACTATTATCATACCACTTTAGCTTCCTTTTGTATGCAGTCATGTTGACACCACGTTGATACCATGTTATACTTAGTATATACTGTATGCAAAGGAGTTTGTGTTATGTTGAATATCTTCACCGTTAGTTTTTTCGGGCATCGGAGCATCGAACGAGTTTCGGAGATCGAGAACCGTCTTGATAAACTCCTGCATGACATTATCACGCAGAAAGAGTATGTCGAATTTCTCATAGGGCGTGATGGGGAATTTGACCTTCTTGCTTCTGCTGCCATTAAGAGAGCTGTCCGTGAATACGGATACGGTAACACGCATTTCACTCTGGTTTTGCCATACATGAAGGCAGAGTACCGTGGTAATGAAAAAGAATGCCTCAACTACTATGATGCGGTAGAGGTATGTGAGGAATCGTCCGATGCTCACCCGAAGGCAGCTATTCAGATCAGAAACAGCAATCTAGTTGACCGTTCCGACCTTATTGTGTGCTGTATTCAGCGCAAAAGCGGCGGAGCATATAAAACAATGCAGTATGCTGAAAAGAGAGGAAAATGCATTATAAACCTTGCAGATAATTGAAAAAGGACGGTGTTGCCGTCCTTTTGATATATTCACGGAGTTAGATTGAATCTTTTCACATATTTGCTCACATCAACACCGCTTTCCATATACCGAAGCAGTATTTCCGCACAAGCACGGCTATCGCTGTCAGCCTGGTGATGATCGAGGGCTATACCGTAGTGATCGCACATCACATTGAGGTTATGCTTCATATCAGGAAGAACCAGTCTGCCGATCTGAACCGTACACAGGTATTCCGCAGACGTTTTCCATGTGATGCCATAACTTTGCAGGCAGGAACGCAGGACACCCATGTCAAAGACAGCATTATGGGCAACAAGGATACCTTTGCTCATTATAGGCTCTATCTTCTTCCAAAGCTCTGCAAAGTTCGGAGCGTCTTTAACCTTTTCAGAATCTATGCCCGTGAGCTGCGTATTGAAGTAGTCGAAGTGTGTTTCGGGATCAACGAGCGAAAAGTAATTCGCAACGATCTTATTATCCTTGATCGCAGAGATACCGATTGCACTCATACGATTATTTGCACTATTTGGCGTTTCAACGTCAAACACGATATAGATTGCCATCAGAGCATCACTCCCACCACAGCAGTTTATATGTTAATTATACCATAGTGAGTTAAAAAGGTCAATCGTGAGAAACAAAAACAGCCGACATTGCTGCCGACTGTATATTGTCACGCTCCTATTTTCTCAAAGCCATTCAATAGCTGTTTATCTGAGAATTTTGAGAGTTTGCCGTCCAACCATTCTATGAAAACATTGTCCATTTCATCTATGTAGATAATAGTTGCCGTAGAGCCTACAGGATATTCTCCGGTGACCGTCTCTGTCATCTTGATTTTTGCCCCGACTGTAATTGAATCCATCATAGCTATAACCTCCTGATTTCACACACTTGCTCTATTATACTACAACAGAGATTGAGTGTCAAGTCAATAATAACTAAATTGAGCTGCATCGTCATGGTGCAGCTCTTGTTTTATTTCAGTATCTTTTTTATCTGCTCCATACTTGCCTGGGGCAGTATCTTTTTCAGGTGGTCAAGGATAAGTTGATAGGATTCTTCCGGTTCCCTCTGATAAACCTTATCCGTAAAGGCAGCACCCATAAACTTTTCAGGAGTGGAATACTCAGCTACGCCCCACCCGTATGGCTGACCGTTCTTGTCTGTCATGTAAGCGAAGTTGCTTGTGATCACATAGCATTGCTCCTGTAATCTGATGATAGCCGTATCAAAGCCTTTGTTGCCGCCCTTGCGGTAGTCTCCGAGCTTTTTCAGTTCTTTGGATATGATCGGAGCGTGACTGTCAAGCAGATCATAGAGGACTTTATCGGTATGTTTTGCAAGTCCCTCATCATACCTTGCATCGAAGTCATAACCGTCACGACGATAGTTTGCAAAGTCGGGAAACCATACCTTGCTGATATAGACTGCCTTATGCTCAAAGAACTTTCCATAGGCACAGCCTGTTTTCTGAATGACCGGACCTTTCCATTCCCACGCATCCCACTGTCCGCTGTCGGAATAATACCAGTGTTCCGGTGCAATATGTTCCTCTATGGAAAAGCCTTCGATACTGTTTCGGAAGAACGGAAGAAATCCGTACTTATTTATCGCTTTTATCAAGTCAGCTTCAGACTAGATCGTGAACTGCATACCTGCCATATATCTCAGCTCCTTTTCCTTATTATATCATGGCAGGCAAAATCGGTCAAGGTATGACACGATTTGATGATGAGAAGTATCATAACAGAAGTAAGATTCAAGGAAATCGTAATTGTAAAATTTTTGTGAACATTTCCATTTTTCTTTCCCACTTTTTCTATTTTCACGGTAGTAAAGTGAGGGGGTATGCGCACTCAGTCGCACAGCTCCAATTCCCATACAAAGTGGGAAAAATCCGAGAGCCGCAGGCTCAATTTGAAAAACGCCCGATCAGGGCGGTTTCAAAACCAGCAAGCACGGCATTGATGCACTACAAATTGAGATTTGAGTGACTTTCAATGCAGATGCTTGTCAGAGGGCTCTGCCCCTAAAACCCCGAATAGAAAGGAGAGAAAATGAAAGAAAAAATCAAGAGAACACGGAGTGTTCAGGTTAGGTTGTCGCAGGAAGAATACGACTTCCTTGAGCAGAAGTTTCAGCTCAGCGGTTACAAGTCCAAGAGTGAGTTTATGCGTATCGCATTCTTTGATACCCTTATCGTGAAATTCAGCACCGAGGATATGCAGGAACTTCTTAGACTTGTCCGCAGTATTTCCAACAACGTGAATCAGATAGCAGTCCGTGTAAACAGTACCGACAAAGTGTATGTTGAGGATATGAACAACATCAAGGACGGAGTGGAGAAGATTTGGCTCATCAAAAGCTTCCGTGCCTGCCGAATATTTCGTGCTTTTCAGCTTGACGCCGGCGGACGCAAGGAACAAATCAGCAAGGGCGACACGATGTATTTGTGCAGTCGTATCCCCGATAAAGCTGCTAAGGAATTTGCCGAGGTCACAGCAACAGGAACAGGCAGAAGCAAAGTCCTTGCACAGCACTTCATTATGGCGTTCAAGCCCGGTGAAGTTACCCCTGAAAGGGCTATGGAGATTGGCAAGGAAATGTGTGAGAAGTACCTGAAAGACCAGTACCAATACTTTCTTGCCGTCCATACGGATAAAGGTCATGTACATCTTCATTGTATCTTCAATAATACGAACATCATCAACGGACTAACTTTCGAGACATTAGAGAACCGCAGATATACCGAGAAAGACAGGTCATACAACAAGCTCCGCACTCTTGCTGACGAGGTATGCAAGCGGCACCATCTCTCCGTTGTCGAGCGTCCCGAAATGGGCAAAGGAAAATCTCATTGGGAGTGGGATATGAACCGTCAGGGACTATCGTGGAAGGCAAAGCTGAAATACACGATAGATCAGGTCATAAAGGAGAGCGAGGACTTCGATGATTTTCTGCGAAAGTGCGCTGATTTCAGAGTGCTTGTCGAGTACAATCCCGACCACAAGATCGACCTGAAATTTATGCTTGCAGAGCAGAAAGAACGCAATCCGAGAGCAAAGATGACTCGCGCCCGAACGCTGGGCTGGTTCTATGAAACTGAGCAGATCAAAAGCCGTATCGCACAGTATCAGGGAGTGCTTGTCTATGTGCCGAGGTCGAAGATAAGAGTTATCACGAAAAAGCCACCGAACAAGTTCGTTCAGGACGCTATCGACCGTGGCAATATGAAGCTCGCCAGTATCGCAAAGAATGTGATAGCCGAGTATGGTGTTGAGCCTGATCAGATAAAACAGGCGGCTATATCGGAATACGCTCACAGCCGAGGACTTCTCTCCGAGCTGAACAACATGAAAACAGAGATTGAGGACTTACAAGTAAAGCTGAAAGTCCTGCGGAAATACCGCAAGCTGAAAGTGTACGGTGAGGAGCTGAAGCACTACGGTACTTTGACACAAAACTATCGTTCTACTGTGCCGTTTAATCCGGAAAGTCGCCTGCATCTGAACCAAATGTCCGAAACTTCGGCTGTACAGTTGATTTATCCGGAAGGAAAGAATGTACTGGGAGAATGGAATACATTCGACGGTACCTCTTACAACTATGTAGCAGCCGGAAGACAATCCGATTTGCCTTTGAGCAAAACACACTACACATTGGTTTATGCAAACGATCCACAGTTGACAGCAACCGATCGGATTACTTTACGTTACCGTCATGCCGGTATTATGGAGCAGGACCATTTGGTGATGGCCATTCGTGCTTTGGGTTCGGAAAGTCCGTTTGAACATTTTGTGGAAGCACAGACTGTTGAAAACGGCAAAGCAGAGTTTTCTATCGAGGGAGCGTTGTTGAACCGTGCTTCCGAAGTGATGTTCTTTGTCTCTCCTGAATCCGGCAAACGTCCGGTGAAGGTGGAGCTGGCTTTGGCCGACGGAATGTCCGGAAACAGCAATATCATGCTGGAGGAAACCGCCAAGGGATTGCCTCTGCAAGTGAAAGTATTGAGCGGAAATGCCGATGATGTGGTAATGCTGGAAGTGAAAGAAACGGCCTACGCCTCTTTGGATAAAGACAGTGTAGACATGCGTAATGGCGATAATCGCTTTACGATCATGATAGACCAATCGAAGTTGGATAAAATGGCTTTGAATCCGATAACCGTCCAGGCGGTCGGTGCGGAATCAGCTCCGTTGGAGTTCAAGGTTTATCTTGAGCCCAAGGTCGAACTGAAATTGAAAAACGGCACGGACGACTATACTTTTGTGGCTACTGCACCTACGGCAGACTTGGAAGTGGAAGCCGAACTGCTGCAAGGCTATCTGGAAGAAGAAGTTCAGTTGACGACGATTACTGACGTAGATAATGCGATGAATATCGGAAACGGAACCTTACTGTCGAACAGTTCGGTAACTATCGGCCACTTGGAGCATTTTGAATCTCCTTACGGTAAGGCTCAAGAGGGATGGAACCTGATCGGTAATCCGTATTTGGCAGACATCAACATCACGAAACACCAGAATGTGATCTTTGACGAGCACAAGGTGACTAAATTCGTTTATCAGTATAATAAGGAGTTGGACAACTACATTACATTCGATATGACGAACTATGATGAGGAACAGAAGATCATACCGTTCCAGTCTTATTTTGTCCAGACACTGGCACCTGAGGCTGAACTTACCGTGACTCCTGTGGCCAAAGAGGTGACGCTTAACCGTCGTACATTCGATTACTATACTGCAAACGAATATACTTCAGTGCGCTTGAAACTTTACGCAGAGGATAAAGAGCAAGATCGTACGGACATTATTTGGGAAGAAGGTGCTTCGGCAGATTTTGTGGTGAATGAAGATGCTCCGAAATTCTGGAGTTTGTCAGCCACAGCCAATCAATTGTTCTCTGCAGCCGGAGAATCGGCGGCTTCTGTGAACACACTGCCGATGGATACCGAAGAAGTCAAACTGGGTTTGAGAATAGGAACGCCTGGCAAGTTGTCTCTTCGTTTGAGCCGGATAACCGGTTTTACAGGAGATGATGAGGTTATCCTTTGGGACAAACATACGGGGGCGGAATGGAAGTTGGATCAGGAAAACGCCTATGAGTTTGATATCACGCAAACCGGAGATGTGAAAGACCGTTTCGTATTGAAGGTGAAACGTCATGACACTTCGGTTGGTGTTGAAGACAGAGTAGAAACAGCCGGTTATAAGGTGTACGTTTCAGGAACTACCTGCATGATAGAGAATCTGCGTGGCAATGCCGACATTCAAATCTTCAATGTGCAAGGTCAGCTTGTAGCACGCGATAAAACGGCTCAACACAACTATTCGGTATCTTTGAAACCGGGAATACATGTTGTGAAAATCAGTGAGAACGGAAAAGATTATGTGACTAAAATTATATTGAAATGATAAAGAATAAATTAATAGGTAAAATAGGATGTTTACTGATGCTCGTATGGGCATCGGTAAGCCTCCACGCTCAATCCATAGAACTTTTGGGATTATATTCCAACGGCAGTGCCGGTCAGTTAAAAGCTAAGGTGGAGTTGGCAGGAAAGCAAATCAAATCGGTCACTTCTTATGCTTATCGGATGTCCGACGGTTTTGCTACGACAGCTTCGGATTATGAATTGATAGAAGGTTCTTTCCTGACGGCGGATGTGGAGATGCAAACCGGAGACTATGCCTATCGCATGGAAGTGGTGTTGGACGACGACACCCGGTTGCTTACCGAGTGCGTGAACTAAGCCAATACGGAAGCTTTCATGTGGTTGGGAGACTATCAATGGACGGAGGCTACCACAGCCGTAGCTGGAACATTGCCCGGTGTGGACCGTTGCTTCGGTACGGACCAGAATTTGCAGACAAACGATAAGACTTACTATAAAGGAGTTTCCAGCAAGGGTGGTCAAATCATCTATGACCTCCCGGAAGAAATGAATTTTCGTAAGTTTGATATGGTATTGGGAACACAGAATGGCAGCGGGAATCTTAAATTCATGTTCTATTGTAATGACGGAAAAAAATTGGACTTCACCGTTAATTCAAATGCAATAAAGTCCATTTCTACGGCTGACTACCCAGCTTTTATTCCACACTTGCCATTGACAAAAATCAGGTTGGACTTTACGAATAATTCAAATGCTATCGGAAACTATAACTTGGCCAGACTGTATATGGAACGTACCCAGTCGGACAAGCAGGAGCAACAGGTTACGTTTACGAATACGGGAGAAACCATCATGTATCCTCGGCAAGTGGATTTGAAAGCTACTGCCACGTCAGGAGGCAAGATATATTACCGCATCATCAAAGGCCGCGATGCCGCCGACTTGAAAGGCAACGTATTGACCTTTAAAGATGGACAATCTACGGAAGTGGTTGTCGAGGCCACACAATACGGCAACGAACAATATGCTTGTGCTGTAAGTCAGTTGTCTTATGCGGTTCGCACGGGAGAGAATATCTTTATCTCTTCTGTATTACCGGAGTCCGGAAGCAATCCGGGAACGGTATATTTATATGTCAATCCTCAGGCAAATCGGCTTTCACAACTGACGCTGAATATCTATGACGATGTATATCTATTGAATGAATTGCAACAACTTGATTTGTTGACGATATGGAATAACACACCGTTTGTGTCCGGAACAACCGGTAAGGTTCTGGCTGTTGCCGTTCCTGACTTAGAGATGAATCGTGTGTTCCGCATTACCTACGGTTACGAAGGAGGTGAGACGATGTATAGTTCTTATTACGAGGGATTGGATATGTTTGATTATCTTTCGGATTTGCCTTATCGTACGCAGGGAAATGCACAAATAGACAAGGCTGTCAATGGTTCTATGCTCCAAATCACCACGCAAAAATATAAAAAAGGATTTGGTATTCATGCAGTAGGTTCGGTGCAGACTACCTTGCCTGCGGGCATTTATGACCGCTTTATCACGGATGTCGGCAAACAGTCAGGCCAGCCTTATGTCATGGAGTTTGCGTTGAAGATGGATAACCGGCAGCTTACGACAACAGGCCCTGTCAATAACAGCAAGAAGACTACATGGGATTATCCTTTGGACGGCGTTTCCGTTTTGCATATTGACGTGTTATACGGTGGCGATGGAGCCGGAAACGACCATGGTTCAATCGGAGCGCCGAGACTATACCGCACGGCGGTGGCACGTAAGGAACAGACTTTAAACTGGCAGAAAGAATTTCCGTTAACCCACAACAAGCCGTTTAAGCTGCCGATGAAAGCTACGGCCTCTTCGGGATTGGCACCGGTATATCGTATTTTGAAGGGACAGGAGTTTGCCACGATAGAAGACGGAAACATACTGAACCTGCATACGCTTCCCGAACATGCCGAGATTGTAGTCGAGGCGTTCCAGCCCGGCGACCGGGAATGGGAACCTACCACAACTACTACTTGTACATTCCGCTTTTCCAAGGGCTTTGTGGTGCAGAAGGATGCGCGGGTAGAGTTGGAAGGCGGTCAGGTATTGGAAGAACTGATTGTCTATGGTGATGCCGGCCAAATGGGGCAGGTGGTAGTAAAAAACGGTATTGTTCAGGTAAAAAAGCTGATATTGAAATATATTTTCGTACCCAAGGAATGGAATTTCATTACCTTTCCGTCCGATTTGGATATAGACAAAATCAGCGACTTGAACGCCAAGGGCTATTATCTGAATAACAAGACGTCCGGCAGGGGAGCTTATTACATCCGTAGCTACGACACTCAGGTGCGTGCGGAAAACCCGTCCGGTTCGGTATGGAAGAATCTGGAGACTCCGGAGGTGAAAGGACTGAAAGGTTACATTATGGGCATCAACAATGCCTTGGGTATGGATCCGGTAGAGGTAACCTTTACGATGGACAACGTTTCGCTCGATTTCGAATCTTCGATTCGTCCGTTGAATCTTACGCTGGACCTTTCCAAGGTAGAGCCGGGCACCCGTCAGGATGTATATATAAAGCCGGTTAACGTGAAAGGAAACACATTGAAAGTCAGTGTGGACTTCCAACCGGAGAACCTGTCGGTATTGCCCATCAATCATGCCAAAGCATTGGAGGGGATGCGTTTTACCTTCACTCCGGACAAGCGTGGCATACGTCTGACACTTCCCGACCAGACACCAGCCAAGATTGCTATCTATAACAAGAAAGGAACCAAATTGATGAAAGCTGTTCGTTACGTAGCGCCGATGGTATTGGATTTGAGCGATTTGAAGTCGGGCACCTACCAAATGGTGATTAACTACGGAGATGCCACGGCTGTAAGAATATTGGATTTTTAAGGATGATATAATAAAGTAAACAGAGTTTGTCGTTACGTCTTGAGTTAAAAGACGTAACGACAATTTACATAACAGAATAACTATATGATGAACAAGATTTTTACAGGATTACTTTTATGCCCCGTCATCTATTTACATGGTGCGGAACCCGCCGATTCAACCCTTCGGTTGATGGAAGAGATTACAGTGGCGGCCAATCGTCAGCAGGATGTGAAAATGAATGTGCCACAACAGGTTTACATTTTATCCCGTGACCAGATAGAACCAATGCACAGACTGCCGCCGATTTACTGACCACAGACGGTTTGCTGACAGTGCAGAAAAGCCAACAGGGTGGTGGAAGCCCGATGATACGCGGTTTTGAAAGTTCGCGGGTGCTGCTTGTCATGGACAACGTGAAGATGAACAATCTCATTTATCGTGCCGGACATTTACAGAATATCATAACCGTGGACCCTTCCATACTGGAACGTGTGGAAGTGCTTTACGGTCCTTCTTCGGTCAGCTACGGTTCGGATGCCTTGGGGGGAGTTGTGGCTTTTCGTTCTAAAAATCCGGTTTTGGGCGATGGGGGGAAAACTTGGTTTTCCGGTAATGCCTTTATGCGCTACGGTAGTGCGAATCAAGAAACCACCGGTCATGTGGATTTCAATATCGGCGGCGAACGTTTTGCTTCATTGACTTCTTTATCCTATAGCAACTTCGGTGATTTGCGGAGTGGACGACGCAAGAACCCCTTTCTAAAGGATGATGAATACATTAGCCGTCCTTATGAAGTGATACGTGAAAATGGTGAAGACCTGTTAATCGGTAATTCCAAAGACTGGCATCAACCCGGGTCTGGATATATGCAGTACGACTTGATGCAGAAGTTCCTGTTCAAACCGGACGATAGATTCCGCCATTTGTTGAACTTCCAATTCTCGAATACGACGGACATTCCCCGTTACGACCGGTTGACGGATATGAAAAAAGACAAACCTAAATTTGCCGAATGGTATTATGGCCCTCAGTTCCGTTTGATGACAGCCTACACGATGGAGATAGCCGACTGGTTGTCGGCAGACAAAGTCGATTTTACGGTGGCCTATCAGAAAATCAAGGAAAGCCGTCATAACCGTAAGTTCGGCGAGGTTTGGCTGGGTAGCCGTAACGAGAATGTGGATGTGGTGTCATTGTCTTCCGATTGGATGAAGCAGGTGGACAATCATCGTATCCATGCCGGAATAGACGGTGCATTGAATTTCCTTTCCTCTACGGCTCACAAAACGGACGTGGACACCGGTGAGCGTGCTGCATTGGATACGCGTTACCCCGACGGAAAAAACTATATGCACAATATAGAGGCCTACGCGTCCCACCAATGGGAAATCACTCCGCGTCTGACCCTAAGTGACGGTATCCGCCTGGGATTCTCCACGTTGTATTCCTCGTTTGAGACCGCCGAATTTTTCCCATTCCTGAGTCAGGACGTGAAAGAAGTGAAACAGAACAATATGACTTACAGTTTCAGTTTGGGACTGAACTACAATCCGACCAAGGACTGGAAAATAGCTTTGGCACTTTCCACCGGTTATCGTGTGCCCAATATAGACGATGTGGGAAAGGTATTCGACTCGCAGCCGGGTATGGTGGTTGTGCCCAACCCGGATGTGCGCCCCGAAAAGACTATCAACGCCGACTTCAATGTGACTCGGTTCAAAAACGACCGTTTCCTTTGGGAAACTTCCGTGTTCGGAACCTATCTTTTCGATGCCATTACGCTAAAGCCGTATACGCTGAACGGAAATACCGAAATAGAATATGATGGCGAACTCAGCGAGATATATGCCAACCATAACAGCAGAAGGGCCTATGTTGTAGGTTCCA